>Ga0181522_10000269_pt1 | contig 41144 bp, 26 predicted proteins | sample PEATcosm2014_Bin_27_FD_121103 | JGI IMG/M metagenome (GOLD analysis project Ga0181522, IMG submission 121103) | Peatland microbial communities from MTU Mesocosm Facility, Houghton, MI, USA - PEATcosm2014_Bin05_10_metaG | ecosystem: Environmental > Terrestrial > Soil > Wetlands > Peat | place...
AACCAATTTGCCGGCCTGGCACCCGCCTCCTAGTATCTCAACCAAGAAAGGCTCGCCTGCATATCGGCATCCGGCGGGCAGCAACTAACCAGGCGTAACGGTCTGGTTGCTTAAGATAGAGCGGAGGGGAAATGATCCAAAATCAGAATGCCCTGTTTCCGGGTATGGCGAAATACGTCAGGAATCAATGGTATGTGATTGCCTACAGTCGCGAGATCGGGCGCCAACCCCTACAGCGCGAGTCGCTCGGGGATCCTGTTGTTCTGTTCAGGACAGAAGCCGGATCTGCAGTGGCACTATTCGATCGCTGCCCGCACCGCGGCATGCCGCTGTCCAAGGGCAAGCTAATCGGCGATAACCTCCAGTGCGGCTATCATGGTATCGAATTCGCCTCTGACGGACGCAGCGTCAAGGTTCCATCTGGGGGCAGCGCGCCCGCGCGACTCTGCGTGCGCAGCTATCCCTTGCTCGAAAGAAGCGGATGGGTGTGGATCTGGATGGGAGATCCCGCCTTGGCGAACCCCGCCAAGTTACCGAACCACGAGGACATCGGCCTTGAGGGCAGCGGGTGGTATCCGGACCCGGGCATTCACATTGGGTTGAAGGCGAATTATCTGTTGCCTCTCGAAAATCTTGCCGACGCCACCCACATCACCTACCTGCACCATGGGCTTATCGACACCGGCAACGTCGCCTCGATGCCGTACCGGCTTGAGATCATCGGAGCTACCGTCAAGGTCTACCGCGATTTCGTTAACGAACCGATGCCGCCCATGCTGGCGCACGTATTCCACTTGCGTGGCGAGCGAGTAACGCGAACCCTGGAGTTATCGACGTATGTGCCGAACCTCGTGGTGATTCGCAATAGCTTCATCGAGGTCGATGTCCCTGATCCGCAGCAACGCATCAACACTTTGCTGGTTGCCGTGACGCCCGGGGGACCGACCTATACTCACGAATTCAGCGCCTTCGGCAACAACTATCCGCAGCAGCACCCCAATCGATTCGACGATCTTAAGAATCTGCTCATGGAGGATGTGGTCGCGATCGAAGAGATCCAGGCGATGTTTGATCGCCTCGGGCCGGAGCGCTGTCCAGAATTGAGTGTTAGAGCGGATGAGCCCGCCATCCGTGTCCGACGGATCATCGCTGAGATGCTTCAACAGGAACACCCCGTCGCGATTGATTCCGTGGTTTGAGGAATTCCCATTGGCGAGCGGTCCGATACTGATCGTGGGTGGTGGGATCTCAGGCCTCACTCTGGGAATCGCCTTGCGGCACGCCGGCATCGACGTGGAAATCGCCGAGATTAAGCAGGACCTCAGACAGCAGGCGGGTGTAGGCCTGTCGTTGCAGGGGAACTGTATCGCGGCCTTGGCGCGCATCGGCGTCGCCAATGCATGTCTCGAGAAGGGAATGCCAAACAGCTATATCCATTTGCGCCGGCCCGATGGTGCACTGTTGGCTACCCAGCCGATCATTCCCATGGGAGGTCCTGAGTTTCCCGGGACGGCGGGTATTTCACGCAATGACTTACACGCCATCCTGTTGGCCGCGGCCAGCGAAACGGGCGTGAAACTGCGTATGGGGCTGAGCTTCAAGACATTCGATTCAGATCAGAGCGGCGTGGAAGTCGCATTTACAGACGGATCGCGAAATAGATACGACTTGATGGTGGGGGCGGATGGGGTTTACTCCCCTACCCGTACCGCGCTATTTCCGCAGGTCCGACCCGAGCCCTGTGGCCAGGCTGTGTGGCGCGCGGGTGTACCGCGGCCGGCCGACATAGTTACAACAGAGCTGCATGTGGGAGGCCCGTTCGGCGTCGTCGGCATATGCCCGGTGTCGCGCGAGGCGGCCTACCTCTACATCGTTGAAGCGGCCACCCCTGAGATTCGCTACAACGATAGCGAGTTGGCTGCCGTCTTGATCCAGAAACTCGAACCTTACACCTCGAGTCTGGTGAGAGCTTGTGTGCAGCATTTGACTCGGTCAGAGGCTATCTCTTACCGCCACCTTGAGTGGTTGCTTGTTCCCCCTCCCTGGTATCGGGATCGGGTGCTGCTCATTGGAGATGCCGCCCATTGTAATCCACCCGTGCTCGCGCAGGGTGCTGCGATGGGGATCGAAGACGCAATTGTACTGGCCGAGCTGCTCGCCAAGGTGGCGTCGGTAGATGCGGCACTGGAACAGTTCACGGTGCGTCGCAATCCGCGGGCGAGTCTCGTGGTCCGCAATTCCGTACAGCTCTGCGAATGGGAAGTTAAGCATCTGGTGGGCCCGCAAGAGATCGGGCGACTCATGATGGAAACTCAAAAGGCATTGAGCGCGCCCTTCTAGCCGAGTCCATCGACCGCGCCGATTCGATCCATCGCGAGAATTCATTTCCGAGCCTCCGAAGGGGTGCGTAACTTACGACGCCTGACAGGGCGCATGATCCAAGTAGGGGGTACGACATGGCGCGGCACGTTCATTTCGTCGGCAGCATTGCACTCGATTCGGTTGAGGACGTGTTCAAGGCTTTCGGACAGACTGTCAAACCATTGCTAAAGCGCTGTCCCGATGGCGAAGTTGGCGGGCGCCGTCTATGGATCAGCTGGCAATGGCCTCTGCTGCGTGCCACGGCGTTCCTTGAGCCGGCGAGCGATGCAGCCATTCCGGGCATGGGCTTGTGTTCACTGCGCCTGAAGAGCACGGCAGTTGAGGCAGATGTGCATTTTGGAGAGCTCGGCTATGCACGCGAAGCGCGCGCGTCTTACATGGAGTTTCTGACCGCGAGACGTCAGGGGCTCATCGCCGAAACCACGCGCTTCCAGGTCTCATTACCGACACCTGCGGCCGTGATTGGCGCCTTTCTCATCCCATCCGATATCCCGAAGGTCCTCCCGGCGTACGAGCAAGCCATGCTGCGCGAGGTGCAACGGATTCTGGACTCCATTCCGCACGCGGATCTCGCCATCCAATGGGATGTTTGCATCGAAATGCTGCAATGGGACGGGCGTGCTCCCCAGATGCCCCCTTATCCCGGGCTCGAGCACGCACTGAGGGCGGCGTTTGCGCGTCTAGGCAGTGCCATCCCGACCGACGTGGAGCTGGGTTTTCATCTGTGCTACGGCGACATGGACGCCAAGCATTTCGTGGAGCCTCTGGATCTGTCCAAGGCCGTGAGCCTTGCGAATCTCTTGATCGCGGCCTCCGGGCGTACCGTCAACTGGATCCACATGCCCGTACCCATCGACCGGCACGACGCCGCCTATTTCGCCCCGCTAATGGAACTTCGACGCTCGGCGCATACCGAGCTCTACCTCGGTCTCGTGCATGCAAAGGATGGAGTAGAGGGTGCCGCCCGGCGGATGCAGGTGGCCGATCAGTTCGTTCAGGACTTTGGCATTGCAACCGAGTGCGGCATCGGTCGCTCCCGGACATCCGCAATGGTCGAGGCGCTGATGCGCATTCACGCAACCGCCGCTCAAATCGGGCGTTCATGACTGGCATGCGTTCTGATGAGTACGCCATGACAGTCATATCGCTCCAGGACAAGCTGGATCAAGCCGGCGGTCCGGTGCGGATGTTGCGCGAATCGCAGATGGGACCGTACGTCTACCCGATTCCCGCGGAGTTCTCCAACTGGCGCGACGAGCAGCGGGCCTGGCGCGAGGGAGTCGCGTTGCTCGATCAGTCATTTCATATGACGGATCTCTACATTGAGGGCCCGGATGCGTTGCGCCTGCTGTCCCACGTGGGCATCAACGGTTTTGCCAACTTCGGCCGCAATAAGGCCAAGCAGCTGGTGACGTGCAGCCCGGACGGCTACGTCATCGGCGATGCGATCCTGTTCGGCCTGGAAGATGATCGCGTCCTGATCATCGGTCGACCGGTGGTCGCGAACTGGGTGCAGTTCAATGCGGAGACCGGCGGCTTTGACGTTCAGGTCGAGCGCGATGAGCGCTCGCTGTCCAATCCAAAGCCGCGCAAGACATATCGCTTTGAGATTCAGGGTCCAAAAGCACCCCCGCTTCTTGAGAAGCTCAACGGCGGCCCGCTGGAGCCGATCAAGTTCTTCAACATGGGTGAGATCCGCATAGCCGGTCGCACAGTCCGCGCTCTGCGTCACGGGATGGGCGGGGCACCGGGCCTGGAGATCTGGGGCCCTCTGAGCGAGGGCGCCGAGATCAAGGCAGCGATCCTCGAGGCGGGAGGAGAGTTCGGGCTGCGGCAAGTCGGTGGCCGGGCTTACGGCAGCGTGGCGGTCGAATCCGGCTGGATTCCATCGCCTTTGCCGGCGATCTACAGCGGTGAGTCGATGCGCGCTTACCGCGACTGGCTCAAGGCCGACAGCTTCGAGTCCCTGGCGTCGCTGGGCGGAAGCTTTTGCTCGGACCGCGTGGAGGACTATTACCTGACACCCTGGGATCTGGACTACGGTCGGCTGATTCGATTCGATCATGACTTCATCGGCCGTGCGGCACTCGAGCGCATGGCATCCGGGCCTCACCGCCGCAAGGTAACCCTGGTATGGAACCCCAATGACGTCCTGGCGGTCCAGGGGAGCCTGTACGGGAACGACCTGCCGGGCAAATTCATGGAGATGCCGACGCCCCACTACGCAGCCTTCCCGTACGATAAAGTGGCCAGCCAGGATAGGACAGTCGGTATCTCCACGTACGCAGCCTACACAGCGAATGAGCGCGCCTGGATCTCGCTGGCGATTATCAACGAAGAGGTGGCCAGGCTCGGCACTGAGCTCACGGTCATATGGGGCGAGGAAGGCGGTGGCTCGAAGCGGCCCGTGGTTGAGCGTCACCGCCAGATGCCGATTCGGGCGGTGGTAAATCCCTGGCCGTATTCTAAACTGGCTCGCAGCGAGTATCGACGGTAGGCGACGCCTGGGCCCTATGTGCGCCAGCACACAGACTCTGGCCCTGCCGCTCGGTACAACGTCGCTCTGACGCAATAGCGAATCTTGGCGTCTCGTCTCCATCACCGGAAATCGGAGTCTCCGGAGTTTCTCGATGCTTCCCGCATTGGCCTGCATCATACGGGCGTCGTAGTTCAGCACCGTCGCGACGACACGATTATGAACGTTAACGTTATATCACCCGTCAAAAGCCAGTCCACGCCCGACCTTTCGCACTGCAGCAGCGAACCGATCCATATTCCAGGTGCAATCCAGCCACACGGCGCATTGCTCGCGGCGCTGGCGGATGGACTGCTCGTAAGTCACGCCAGCGCCAACCTGGCGGCGATTCTGGGCCGCTCTGTCGAAACGGTGCTGGGCCGATCGCTCGAAAACGCCCTTGGCGAAGCGGCGTGCCGGGCCTTACTGGACTCCGGGACGAACGGCGCAATAACACCGGAGCAGGTGTATTCCCTGTCCGTCCCAGATCGCGGCATGCTGAACCTGCGAGCTCATCGAACCGGGCGACACATCTGCGTGGATATCGAGCCGCAAATACTCGAGCCAACTCGACCACTCTTCATGGCGCGACAGGTGATGGTGGCGTTCCAACATGCGGCCAGCGCGATTGAGCTCTGTGAACTCGCGGTTGACGGGTTGAAGGCGCTTAGCGGCTACGACCGGGTCATGGCCTATCGGTTTCTTGAGGATGGTCACGGAGAAGTGGTCGCCGAAGCGCGCGACGCCTCGCTGATACCCTATCTGGGGCAGCACTATCCGGCGTCCGACATCCCGGCGCAGGCCCGGCGCCTGTACATGCGACAACGCGTCGGAGCGATAGCGAATTCCAGCTACATCCCGGTGCCGCTGTGCGTCGCACCAACCCTGGATGATGGCATACCGCTCGACCTCACGCACAGTGCTCTACGCAGCGCCTCGCCCGTCCACTGCGAGTACATGCGCAATATGAATACGGCGGCGAGTCTGACGATCGGACTCGCGTATGGGTCGGAACTCTGGGGCATGCTGGTGTGCCATCACTCGAAGCCACGTTGCGCGGGATTCGAAATGCGGGCAGCTGCCGACTTGATTGGCCTCGTCGTATCGCTGTTGCTAGTGAGCACGAGCGAGGCAGAGGTTTTCGCTCAACGTCTCCAGGGCAGTGCCACTCTGCAAACGCTCACCGATCGTCTCGCCGCTCCGGTGCCGCTACCGGAAGCATTGACCACGGCAAAAACAGAAGTGCTTCACCTCGTGGACGCGACTGGGGCCGTAGTGCGCCTCTCTGGCACTCTTGTGTGTCTCGGTACCACGCCTTCCCTACCCGCTATTGAGTTTGCCCTCGCAGCGCTGCACCCCCTGGCGGGCGGCGATCGGGTAGCAGTTGATGACCTGAGCCTGCGCTATCCGGAACTCGCCGATAGCATCGGCGAGGCAAGCGGTGCGTTGCTGCTACCGCTTGCGTCTGGCGGGGACGATTTGATCCTCTGGTTCCGGCCGGAGCTGACGCGAACCATCGTCTGGGGCGGCAATCCGGGCGAGCATACGAGCACGAGTCCGACTACCGCGCGAATCTCGCCGCGGACCTCCTTCGCCGCGTGGAAGGAAATGGTAAGAGGCCATTCCGCCCCCTGGACCGCGGTCAACATTTCGCAAGCTCGCGAGGTGCGCAGCGCGGTGGAGGCCGAAGTGGCAAAGCGCACCCAGCTGGCGCTGCGAGAAAGCCAGTCGCAACTCGGGCTGATCGTCGAAAATTCAAGCGATGTCATCATTCTCATCGGGCCCGAGGGCATGCGGCAATACGTTTCACCCGCAGTCGAACGCGTGCTCGGCTGGCGCCCGGAAGAGATGGTCGGAAGCACCGCGCTGCTCGGAAGCTCACGGCGGGACTTCGTCCATCCCGAGGATCAACAGGTTTTCCGCGATGCTGTCAGACACTTGAAGACAGACATTAACGGTGAATGTTCGGTGTCGTTCCGGCATCTGTGCCGTGACGGCTCCTGGCGCTGGGTCGATTGCCGCGCGCGCCCGAACATCAGCACCGAAGGCGGCCGCCCCGCAGGTGTTGTCGTTGCGCTGCGCGATGCCACGGAGCGCAAAGCGGTTGAGGTCAGGCTAAACGGGGCACTCGAGCAAATGGAGCGAATGGCCGGGACGGATGGACTAACGGGTCTCGCCAACCGCCGGAATTTCGACGTTGCCGCCGACAAGGAATGGCGCCGGTGCGACCGGCAGGATCAGCCGCTGTCCGTGCTGCTGCTGGACGCCGATCACTTCAAGCTCTTTAACGATCGCTATGGGCACCTTGCGGGCGATGATTGTCTACGCGCTATCGCCTCCCAACTCGCAGTCGCTGCTTCGCGACCGGGAGACCTTGCGGCGCGCTACGGCGGGGAGGAGTTCCTGCTCCTGATGCCGAATACGAATCCAGACGGGGCGATGAGCCTTGCAGAACGTATTCGCCAACTCGTTCTAGACCTTGCCATAGCACATGAAGGCAGTCCCGATCCCGGTGTAGTGACCGTTAGCATCGGTGCAGCAACGGCGCGGCCTCGAAATCCTGGGAGCGGTCCCGGCAGCGTCAGCGCACTCCTGGCGGCAGCCGATACTGCACTGTATCAAGCGAAGAGCCGCGGACGAAATCGAGTCGTACTCTGCGGGGCGTAGACATCGCCTTGTCATGAATGGTTACAGCGAGCCTCGACTCAATGTCAACCCGGCTTCTGGGGCTCGGCGACGTCGATAAATGCGATCAGAAAATATTGACCCCCGGGGTCCTGCCTGGCGGACGCATGCACGCTGCGCAGCGCTCCTTGGCCCACCTCCAGCTGCAGGGCGCCCTGGGTCGTCGCTGCGCCCTCGCTCAGCCGTGCAAGCATCGCGCGCAGTACACTGGCGCTCTCCAGCCCGAGAAATGAACTGAGGCTTCGCCCAAGCAGTTGGCCCCGCTCGCAACCGAGCATGTCGGCCGCGGTGAGATTGACCTCTCGCAGCTCGGTGCTTCGATCGATAGTGAGGCAGCCGACCGGCGCAAAATCATACAGCTGGACCTGACGATAAAACGCGGCCTCCATTTCGACATGGGAGCGGCGCAGCTCCTCCTCCTGAAGTTCAAGTTCTACCTGATGCACCTGTAGTTCATGTAATACCGCCAGCGCTTCCGCGGCAGAAGACGGCGAGGAGGCTAGCTTGTGAAGCACCCCGAGTGCCGCGAATGCATCGCGCCGGCCGTCCTGCGAACCGGCCGCAACCGATAGCCGTGCCAATGCGCGCTGGCGCAAAGCCGCTTGAGTCCCAATTCCATTCGAGTCGCTCGGCATATACAACCCCCCCCCGGCCCTTTAGCCACACCCCGCCTCACAACTTTACTCCACCTCGCTACGGTTTGCGCAGGCGCGCCTCGAGTTCCTTGGAAGCCGTGATGTCAACGAAGGTGATCACAACGCCATTGATCACGTTCGCCGCGGTGCGATAAGGCATGATGCGTACGGTGACCCAATGTCCGTCCGTGGTCGCGATCTGCTTCTCTGAGAACGCCAGTGTTCGCAGCACCTCTTTCGCATCGGCGTGAAGCTGTGGGTAGACCAGCGTGCTTGCCAGCTCGCAGAGCGGTCGTCCAATATCGCTGGCACGCAGATGGATGATCCGGCCGATGTGTTCGGTAAAGCGACGCACGTTCAGCGCGTCGTCGAGAAACAGCGTCGCGATTTCCGTGCTGTTTAGCAGGTTCTGCATATCGCTTTGCGCGAGCGCCAGATCGTCGAGCTTCGATCGCAGTTCGGCGTTCACGGTTTGAAGCTCCTCATTCATGGACTGCGATTCTTCCTTGGAGGTAGTGAGTTCCTCATTGGCCGACTGCAACTCTTCATTGATCGATTGCAACTCTTCGTTGGCACCCTGCAGTTCCTCCTGCGAGGCGCGCATCTCGAGCTGCAAGGAGCGGATTTCCTCACGCAAACGCGCCAGCTCGCCGTCGGTCGCGGGGTCTACGACATCGGTCGAATCTGGACTTTTCGTCCCAGCAGCCGGCGGGGCAACGACATCGCGAAAGACGATCATCAACATGCCTTGCAGCGCGTGCGGCTCATCGAGGATACGCAGAGTCACGTCCAGCGTGGAGTGTGCATCTTCCTCAAGCCGCAATCCGCGCAACTCGACGGTCTGCTTCTCCAGTAGGATCTGCCTCAGGGCGGCGGCGAGCTGCGTGCGGATCCCCGGGCGCGCCATGACATGAATATTCCAATTGGCCTTGCCGGCTGCGGGCTCCAGATACTTGCCAGTTCGGCCGCTGATGTAGAGGATGTCACCCTTCTCGTTGACCAGCACGGCGGGCGGCGAAAATTCCTGCAGCAGCACCCTGTCGGCCAGCGACTGCAAGTTTGGGAGGTGGGAGGGCGGATACGACACAGTCAGCTCCTGCGCTGTGGTGCGCCAAGACGGGCCGGGATTGACGGGAAAATTCACGTATCCGGCGACTGCTGCGGCGTCGCTTCGCCGGTAGATCCTCGACTTGAACGCCAGCGGTATGAACAGTGACAATGATTGGCCGACTGTTTCCGACCCACCGAGCACCAACACCCCGCCGGGACGCAACGCGTAATGGAACAGCGGCAGCAGGCGCTGTTGCAGCGCGGCGTTGAAGTAGATCATCAGGTTGCGGCAAGACAGGATGTCCAGCCGCGTAAAGGGCGGATCGAGAGTCACATCGTGCTGGGCAAACAGCACCATGTCACGAATGTCCTTTGCGATCAGATAGCCGCCGCCCTCATTGCGGAAGAATCGAATGAGTCGCTCGGGAGCGACATCGTCGGCGATCTTCGAGGAGAAACGGCCGCTGCGCGCCACGGCGATGGCATCAGCACTCAGATCAGTGGCAAAAATCTGCAGCGTCGGTGCTTCGGATGCGGGCTGCGAAGCGGCCATCTCGCGAAATGCGATGGCCAGCGAGTAGGCTTCCTCGCCCGTCGAACAGCCTACCACCCAGGCGCGCAGCCGCGCCCCCGGGGCACGCCCTGCCAAAAGAGAGGGTAACACCTGCTCCTTGAGTTCCTGCCAGACTGCCGGGTCGCGGAAGAAACTGGTGACGCCAATCAGCAGCTCTTTGAACAGCAGATCGAGTTCGTGCGGATTCTGCCGGGCGAAGTGTTCATAGTCCGAGAGCGTGTCCAGTCCGTGCACGCCCATACGTCGTTCGATGCGTCGCCTGAGGGTGCTGGTTTTGTAAAGGGTCAGATCGTGCTTGCTGTGCTCGCGCAGCAGCCCGAGGATCGCTTCCAGCGATTCCTGGCCCTCGCCGACACCAGAAGGGCTCGGCGCTGACATGGCTCCTCCGGCGGTGACCAGCAGGATACGCTGCGGAAGTTCAGCGGCCGGGGCGACAATGTCGCAGGCTCCCGCCAAGATGGCATTCCTTGGCATCGAGTCGAACTGCGCCGAGGCAGGCTCCTGCGCGAGAGTGAGGCCACTCTGGCTCTTGATCGTCTGCAGACCCAGGGTCCCGTCTGAGCCCATTCCCGACAACACCACCCCGATCGCACGCTCGCCCTGCTCGCGTGCAAGTGAGCAGAACAGCACGTCGATCGGAAGCCGTGCACCACGCGGTTGCGCGGGCTCAGCCAGATGCAGTCGGCCTTTGACTACGGTGAGTTCTGTGTTCGGCGGGATCACATACACCACGTTAGGTGCGACGCGCATCGATTCCGCAGCTTCGCGTACCTGCATCGCGGTCGCTCGTTGCAGCAGTTCGGTGAGCATCGCCTTGTGCGTCGGGTCGAGATGCTGCACGACGATGTACGCCAACCCGCTCGTGGGCGGTACATTGGCGAGAAACTTTTCCAGCGCCTCGAGCCCACCGGCAGAGGCTCCCAGCCCGACGATCTGAGTCCGGGCCGCATCGCCGGGTTTACGAGCATTTGGCACTGGGGCATTCATGGCCTGGATTCGCCTACGTGTCCCGCCCGCGATAGCGATTTTCGTGCGCCGATGCTACGCGTTTGCCGTCGAATCGCAATGACCGCTTTCGGGCGTCAGCCTTCCGATGCGGCTGACGCCTTGCAGCCACGATGCTTGCGCGTGCCCACGTCACTCGGATACGAGATCCTTTAGAAGGCTATTCCTCGTCAGCGGATATGCCGCGATGAACTGCGCTTGACTACAGGAGAGGACATGAATTAGCGTACTTTGAGTCGCTGGAAGAGACTGACCGCAAGGTTGGCGCCGAAGGAGCAACCGCCCCGGAAACTCTCAGGCAAAAGGACCTCGACGCTAAACATCTGGAAAGTGATGCTCGCAGGAGCGTCCGCCGACGGGATAACGTTCTCAGGCAAAGTTAACAGAGCGGGCACTGTGGCGTTTACGCCGAAGGAGTGCCCCGTGACTAGTCGCATTAAGCTCGGCGAGTTGAACGTTGCATCGATCCTCGTCGATTTCTTACGCGACGAGGCCATTCCCGGCACGGGAATGACCGAGGTGGAATTCTGGCGCGGATTCGAAGCGCTGATTCGAGATCTGGCACCTCGCAATGCTGCATTGCTGCAGCATCGCGATACCCTCCAGGCACAGATTGACCGATGGCACCGCGAGCACCCGGGACCTGATTTTGACCGCGCCCAATACCGAACGTTTCTCGAAGAGATTGGCTACCTTGAGCCGCCGATCGAAGATTTTCAGATCCAAACCGGGGAAGTCGACCCGGAAATCGCGCACATCGCTGCCCCGCAGCTTGTAGTACCCCTCGACAACGCGCGCTACGCGCTCAGTGCTGCCAATGCGCGCTGGGGAAGCCTGTTTGATGCGCTATATGGCACCGATGCCATTGATGAGAACAACGGTGCCGACCGGACATCTGAATACAATCCGATAAGGGGTGCTCGAGTCGGCCGTTTCGCGCAGGATTTTCTCGATCGTTCTTTCCCGCTGAGCGCGGGTTTTCACAGCGATGCGGAAGCCTATCTGATCTCCGAGGGATCGGCGTTGACAGTACGTCTTGCCGACGGCCGCACCGCAACGCTCCGTGACACAGATGCATTCCGCGGCTACCTCGGTGAGCGCAATGCACCCGGGGCGATATTCCTGTTGCATCATGGGTTGCACGTTGAAATCCGAATTGACCGCGACCATCCGATTGGTCGCCATGCCTCGGCCGGTGTTTACGACGTCCTGCTCGAATCCGCCGTCACCACAATTCAGGACTGCGAGGATTCCGTAGCCGCCGTCGATGCCGGGGAGAAGGTCGGTATCTACCGAAACTGGCTGGGTCTCATGACCGGAACCCTGCGAGTCTCGTTTCGTAAAGGCGCGGCACGCATCGAGCGGTCGCTCGCGCCGGACCGCCGGCTTCGCGCGCCGACGGGAGAAGAGATCACCTTACCGGGGCGCAGTCTCATGCTGGTGCGCCATGTTGGCCAGCACATTCTCAGTAACGCAGTCACATGGCGCGGTGAGCCCGTTCCCGAGACGTTCCTGGATGCGGCCATCACGGCCCTGATTGCCATGCACGATACCCAAAGCTCGAGAGAGATCAAGAATTCCCGTTTTGGATCGATCTATTGCGTCAAGCCTAAAATGCACGGCCCGGCGGAGGTAGCGCTGGCAGACGAATTATTCAGCCGCGTTGAGTCGCTACTCGGCTTGCCGCGCCACACGATGAAAATCGGTCTCATGGACGAAGAGCGCCGCACCAGTCTCAATTTGAAGCACTGCCTCCATGCTGCCCGCCAGCGTCTCGTCTTTATCAACACGGGATTCCTCGATCGCACGGGCGACGACATCCATACTTCCATGGAAGCGGGTCCGACGTTACGAAAGAACGATCTTAGAAAGGCGGGCTGGCTCGATGCATACGAGCGAAGCAACGTTGAAACCGGGCTTCGCTGCGGCTTGGCGGGCCGTGCCCAGATCGGCAAGGGTATGTGGACGCAACCGGATCGGATGGCCGCCATGCTCGCAACCAAGATAGCGCACCTGCGTGCGGGCGCCAGCACGTCCTGGGTACCATCGCCAACTGCCGCAACACTGCATGCCCTGCACTACCACGAGGTCGACGTGACAGATGCGCAGGCGAGAGTGGCAGCATTGCCATCGGTGGCGCCCGAAGAACTTCTGGAACCTGCATTGGCCAAAGCCGGCGCGTGGCGTCCGGACGATGTGGAACACGAGCTCGACAGTAACATCCAGAGCATCCTCGGCTACGTCGTGCGCTGGATAGACCAGGGAATCGGCTGCTCCAAAGTGCCCAATCTGGACAATGAGGCGCTCATGGAAGATCGAGCGACGCTCCGGATTTCGAGTCAGCTGTTAGGCAACTGGCTGCGACACGCAGTCTGTACTCGCGAGCAGATCGAGGCATCCATGCGGCGCATGGCGCAGATTGTGGACACGCAGAATGCGCGTGATAGCGCGTATGTTCCCATGAGTTCTCATCCTGAGAGCAGCACTGCGTTCCAAGCGGCCAGGGATCTGATATTTAAAGCTCAAGCTGAACCGAATGGCTATACGGAAGCGATTCTGTATCGGCGGCGCCTGGAACATAAGGAGAATCGGAGAATAGCGAGGACGGGATGACTCATTCCGTCGAGTGTGAGACCTGGGTCAACATGACCCATTCCGAAAGTCTGCGCCCCTTAAGCAGCTAAGGGCACAACTATTTGGAACGCTGGCCGCGACTTCGAATGACTTGCCCGGGTAACAATGAAGCGTCAAGCCCTGCGAAGCAGGAAGAGGATCAACGCAACGACGAGAACCGTACCGAGTATGCCGCCGCCAATATACATGGGAATCTCCTAGTGGCCGAATCACCACATCACGCGCCATTTCGGCCCTTGCGTCGGTGCGCTATCGCACCGAAAGGCGGTTTTTCCCGTCGATAAAAATCCCGCCGAGCTCACCGGCTTGGCCGAATGACTGCGCGAGCACTTGAATGGGGCGCCCGAAACGGGCTCGATCATTTGTGGGCGTCCAGCGCCTGCCAGTACATACCCAAGCTTCACCGCCCGCCTATTCGCGGTTTCTTTGATTGCCGCACATTGAGGGTTAGACTGAGTGCACCGCGTCAAAGGGGTCCGCCATGTCATTGCATTCCGTCTGTCGTTCGGATGAGCTCGGGGTCGGCGAAATGAAGGCTTTCGCCGTGGGAACACAGAAGATCGTGCTCTACCATCTGACCAACGGCTTCTTCGCTACCCAGGCCAATTGCACTCACATGTTTGCGCCGCTTGCCCGCGGCAAGATCGTCGCGGATGGTATCGTGCAGTGCCCATTTCATCGCGCGCGTTTTGACATCCGTACCGGACAGGTTGTGGAGTGGGCAAACTTCCCGCCAGGCATCCAATTATTCAACCTGTTTCGGGGCCAGAAGGTGTTGCGCACGTTTGAGGTCAGCGTCGACGGCGGCGACGTCCAGGTGGACATCCCTGCAACCTGACTACTGACCTGAATCACCCGAACGCCAACTGGATCTGAAGGCCGGCGTCGATGTGATCGGCAAGCCGGCCGGATGGGGCCAGAGTCAATACGAGCTGTATCAACGCGAGCGCTATCACTCACCGGCCGATCAGGTGTATCCGCATTGGGATCTGCGCGTTGCGGCGGAGTATGACCGATCTGTACCGGGTTGGAGTCGAGCTCGCGAGCAGGTGGCATTGGCCGCGGTGGCGCGCCAACTCGGAATTCCGAGCCGTTCGGGAGGCATCCCTCGGCACAGTGCACTGAGAGGGCTCAAACGGCAGCAGTGACGTTACAGCTCAAGCGCGCTGCATCAGCGGCCGCACCCAAGAATCGGGCGCGGCTGCTGTGATCTCCACCATCCACCATCCACCATCCACTACTGCGACAGGACGATGCCCGTCGCTGGATCGAGAATCACTCTCGGAGCGCGGTGTTCGGCGCCAAAATCGAATAATCCGTTGAGCAACCCCGCCTTGGTATCCGATGAATCGCCGCCGATTCTGCCCAGATCCCAATTGTCCTCGATAAATCGCAAGATCGACGATTGATCGATGGTGCGATGATCTACGTAGTTCTGCTTCGCATACGGTGAGATCAACAATAGAGGTAACCGTGGCCCGTAACCGCAGCGCCCCTGGGTGGCCGTACTGGCGGATCCGCAGTTGCCTGGGGCGACGAGCGCATCATCGGTGACGGCTGACTGATTCACAATGGGACCAAGTACGTGATCGTACCAGCCGTCTGAGTCATCGTACGCAATCACAATCGCTGTTTCTTTCCAGTACGGGCTGTTCTGCACTGCGTTGACAACGCCGACGACAAAAGCCTGCTCATCGATCGGATCGGAGTACCCAGGATGCCCGTCCTGATAGGCGGCAGCCTTCAGATAAGTCACGGACGGCAGACGGTCCTCACCCAAAGCCGTCCAGAAAGCGCTGAGGTCGTATTGATGATTTGCACCGTCGCCTGAGGTTCCGATGAGCGCCGGATCCTTCGGTAGCACGTGATGAAGATTCTGCGTGCTGACGAAGTATTGAAAGGGCTCATGGTGCGGAATGTAGTCGCCAACCGTTTCTACGGCGTCATCGCCGGCCAGACCCACATGATGTGCGCCGCAGATCGCCCGGCCATTGGCGTCAAAGCCGGTGGGAGCGAAACCCCCTTGAAACCATCCCCACGTGAGCCCTTTGGCGTTGAGCAGATCGCCCACATTGGCTCCCGCCATGGTTACCATGGTGGTGCCTTGCAAGCCCGGATTTGTCAGTACGCATTCATCGCCACCGGGACGCGGATCACCGATGATGGCACCACTCGGGGCCCCGCTCGCGATGCTTCCCGCTGCGCTGGCCGCCGCACCATTCGGCTTCGTGGGCACCAGTGTCGCGGTTGCGGTGGTACCCGCGATCAGGTTTAGGGCACCCACCGCCGAGGGGCCAAACATGGTTCCATAGGAATTGTCGCTCATGGCATAGGCCTGTGCGTAATTCCAGAGCGCGGTCACCGTATTGCCATCGAAGTACCCCATGACGACGCCGGTGCCTTTGCCGTAGTCGTTGCACGGCGAAGAGGCCGTAGACCCTGAACCTGTGGACTGCGGGTACTTGTCCATCAAGCCGTGATCGGTGGCTTCCTGCTCGGGTGTGTAGCTGTGATTCTGATCGCAGGTCACAGACGCCACACCAGTATCCATGCGGAACGGTTGCGTGGAGTTCGGATTCTGATCCAGCAATCCGCCGCCAAGCAGATTATCGGCTCGGGGCGTATCGGCTTTTGCCTTGAAAGGTGGCTCTCCGGAGGGATTGGTCGCATACGGATAGGTGGCAAAGTAGTGATCAAACGAGACATTTTCGTCAAAGATGACGATGAGATGTTTGATGGGGGTGGTAGTGTCGGCGCGCTCCGCGCCATTACTGGCTGCCAGCGCCGGCATGGTCAGCGCTAGATTGCACACCATTGCCCCGACCGCCATCAGTGGGTTCGGCTTTATGAACATGAGGTCTCCCCGGTATTGAGTTGGCATCGCCTGCGCGCCACCAGGTCCCGGCCGCTTTCGATACACGCGAACCAGAGCCCTGACGCTCCTGTGCACACAGGAGTCAGACATTTACTCGTCCGGTGTTACTGGCCGATGACGGCCTTGATACACGCGCTGCGACGATTAGCGAGTCTGCTGTGGCTTGCGATCGCTCTCGGCGCGTGCAACTGGCCGGCTTGGGAGCACCTGTATAGTCCCCATCATTCCATTGTCCTCATGTTCCAGCAGATGGCAGTGGTACACAAAAATTCCTACGATGTTCGGATCTCTGAAATCCATCCGCAGCTTCACGCTCGGGTACTGCGAACTCCCTCCATCCCAGTAGCCGACGTTGACGGTGTCGCGCAGGTAAGGCTCATCGAGTGGGACGCCATTCCACTCCTTCACCATAAAATGGATTTGGTGGATATGAAAGGCGTGTAACTCCTGTGTTCGATTCTCGACGATCCAGTCCTCCACATCGCCTTGACGCACCACGATGTCAGGAGCCTTCGAATTCGGGTCGAAGAGTTTCGGCTGCTGGCCATCGACGGTGATGAAGAAGTCGGTGAGGCTGTTTGGATCCGCTGCGTTGTGTGGCCGCTCGGAGAAGTACAATTTGCGCGTACGCGCCGGCGTTACATTAGCCAGCCCGGGCAGACGCGGCTGCAGCAATGGCCGAAGGGATGTGCCAGGTCGCAGGCGTTGCCGGGCCGCATTTGGATCGGAGATAATCGTGGCAATTGGCCGCGTGGGATCATTCTCACCAGCAGGTCCTGTATCGACCGTCCGCGTGACGAGGCTCGCGCTGGTTCCCTCATTCGGACCTTTGAACACAAATTCAACCCGGCCAGCCGGCGGCACCAATGCGTGACTCTGCCAAAGGATGCCGCTGCCCGTCGGGTCGGCTTCATTGACAGGGACACCGTCCAGAGCGACCACTCCCAACGCCTGCAGCTGACTGCCGACCAGGATCTGCAGATCCAGATAGGTGATCGCCGACGCGTTTAACACCCGCCAGAGCTGCCGCTCTCCTGGTGGGAGCCTGATGATGGCCGGTGGATACCTCGGATATGACACGGGCACAAAATTGATCGACAGATCCTTTGCCGGCTTGCCCCCGCCCGTCCCGCTATTCAGGATGTCTCCTTCGGCGTCGCGCATGATCATGGGAGGCGGCATCGAATCGGTCTGGACCGGCCTCGCGTCCGGGTTCTGCAATTCCTGGTCGCGAATGACAAACGTGCGCTCGGCCAAGCCTGCCAACGCCTGGTTGGCCTGCTCGATGCCTTCGATGATCAGCGCACCGGACGCCCCACCGAGCACCTGGGCTTTGGTGATCCCGTGCACATGCGGGTGATACCAATGGAGTCCGGGTGGCTCATTCGGCGGAATCCGAAATCTGTACTCGTAAGGCGGATCACCGGGCTCGATCAGAGTCCTGAGTACGTCGTCCTGATGACAGCTTGGCGGCACGGATAGGCCATGGAAATGGAGGTTGGTTGAAGCCGCACTCATCGTCCCCGTGGTGCATCCAGCGCGCATGCTCGGTACGTCACTCGACATCGCACCCGTCATAGCGACGCCGCTCTGGTCATTTTCCAGTCGCAAAATCAGCAGATCGCCGGCGGCCAGCCTCAGCGTGGGGGCTTCCGCGCCGTCCGCAGACACGTAGCAATAATGCGTTTGACCATCGCCATCAACGCTGCGTCGATAGCTCAAGGCGACGCGCAATACACCGTTCTCAGCGCGAAACTCTGTTGGATCAGCGACCTCACTGCCGGCAGACGGACGCGACGGGCAGCTCTCGGCCGCTTGCTTGGACAGTGCCAGATTAGGCGCCACCGCCGAGCCCGCTATCAGGCAGAGCCACCAGAGTGAACTGAGCTGGATCATTGCCGGAAACCGGGTCCCCGGGTCCCACACCCCGAGTGTACGGGTTGTCGTATGAAAGATTCGTGATGATTTGATGAATTGTTCTTCCAGATGCTTGGAATACAGGACCAAAGGAATACTCTGCCGTTTTACTGTAGTGGCCTCAAGCGAGATAGCGATCATGTCGACAATCATTGAGCGCGACAACGTCATCACTCCGGCGCTTGAACGTCGGCTGGAGCGACTGGGCCTGGCGGGTCACGAAAGGGAGTGGGCGGACCGCTATCTGTTGTGTAACCACCTCCTGAGTCCACCGACGGCCGAGCCGCGGCAGAAATTCGAGGCGACCAGTCGGTTCATACGCGATCTGATCGCACATCGCTGGGCGAAGACACGCCGCAGCCGACAGAACACCAATCCCAAGCGGGTTCACTACTTATCCATGGAGTTCCTGCTGGGTCGTTCATTGCGCAACAACATGATGAACCTGGCCGCTGAGCCGATCGTGCGGCGTGCCATGGAGCAGGAAGGCTGGGACCTGGAAGAATTGATCGAAGAGGAACCGGACGCGGGCTTGGGCAATGGCGGCCTCGGTCGGCTCGCCGCCTGCTTCATTGATTCGCTGGCGACGTTGCAGTATCCAGCGATTGGATATGGTCTTCGCTACGAGTACGGCATATTTCGGCAATCAATCCAGGACGGTTGGCAGCTGGAACGGCCTGACAACTGGCTGCGCAATACGGACCCGTGGGAAGTCGTACGCCCCGGCCGGGTGTACGTTGTGCCGCTGAATGCCAAGTTTGAGCCGAAGGGCTCAGGCCTTACCATCACCCGCAATCGACCTTCCAATTTGCTGGGAATCGCCTACGATCGCCCGGTTGTCGGCTACGGCGCCAACTGCATCAATACCTTGCGTCTCTGGGCGGCAGCCGCTCCCGAGTCGTTTGACTTTGCAGAATTCTCGCACGGCGACTTCGCGGGCGCCGTGCTCGAAAACGTGGCGGCCGAATCGCTCACGCGCGTGCTCTATCCCGACGACTCCACAGAGGCCGGGAGGGCTCTGCGATTCCTGCAGCAATACTTCATGGTGAGCTGCTCCTTGCAGGACATCATCGCCCGATTTCGCAAGACCGATACCGATTGGTCTGTATTGCCGAACCGGGTGGCCATTCAGATGAATGATACGCATCCCGCCTTGGCGGTAGCAGAGCTGATGCGCATTCTGCTCGATGAGGCGATGCTCACTTGGGAGTCGGCCTGGGACATTACCCTGCGTACCCTGGCCTACACTAATCACACGCTACTTCCGGAAGCGCTGGAGCGCTGGCCAGTCGAGCTCTTCGAAGCCCTGATTCCCCGACACTTGGAAATCGTTTACGAGATCAACCGGCGTTTTCTCGATGATGTGCGCCGCCTCTATCCCGGTGATGAGCGGCGTGTACAGCGCGTGAGCCTGATCGAAGATCAGCCCACCCGCAAGGTTCGCATGGCGCACCTGGCGGTGGTCGGCTCGCACAGCACCAACGGCGTGGCCGCCATCCACTCGGACCTGCTCCGGACGCGCGTATTGGCTGACTTCGCCGAGCTTTTCCCCGCGCGCTTCAATAACAAGACCAACGGTGTCACCCCCAGGCGTTGGCTGCAACAAGCCAATCCGTTTTTGTCCCAGCTGATCTCGAGCGTCATCGGTGAGGGATGGATAACGGATCTGGCGGAGCTTCGCAAGCTGCTGCCCCTGGCAGATGATTCGGTATTTCGCGGGCGATTCATTGCCGCGAAGCGCTCTGCCAAGGTTGCATTTGCCGCCTGGCTCAAGGCGACCTCCGGCCAGATCGTCGATCCCGATGCGCTCTTTGACAGTCAAATCAAACGCATCCACGAATACAAGCGCCAGCTGCTCAACATCCTCCACGTCGTCATTCTCTACAGCCGCCTGCGCAATCACCCTGATCAGGAACGGAGAGCGCACACTTTCTTCTTCGCAGGGAAAGCGGCGCCCGCCTACCATTTGGCGAAGCTGATCATCAAATTGATCAACAATGTCGCCGCCACCATCAATGGTGATCCGCAGCTGCGCGGCCAGCTGCAGGTGCTGTTTCTGCCAGAATACAACGTGAGCATGGCTGAGAGGCTCATCCCCGCCAGCGACGTCTCCGAACAGATCTCCACCGCCGGCTATGAAGCAAGCGGCACCGGAAACATGAAATTCATGATGAACGGGGCGCTGACCATTGGTACCCGGGACGGAGCCACGATCGAAATGGCGCAGGAGGCCGGAGAAGAAAACTTCTTTCTATTCGGGCTTACGGCGCAGCAGGTGGCCGACAGTGTCGGCCGGTACAACCCCCACTGGCACTACGCGAACGATCCCGAGACACGGGCGGCCCTGGACCTGATCTTCTCGGATCACTTCAGCAGACACGAGCCAGGTGTTTTCGCCCCGATTCGCGACACACTGCTGACCAACGGCGATCGCTTTCGGCATCTCGCCGACTTGACCGACTACGCACGCGCCCACCAGGACCTGGCCATGCTTTACGCAGACCCCGACGCCTGGGCGAAGAAGGCGATTATCAACGTGGCCTGCTCCGGGGCATTTTCCAGCGACCGAACGATCACCGAGTATGCGAACGACATCTGGAACTTGAAGCCGTCTCCGGTGCAATGAGCCTGGTGCAACTTCGCGGTCCGCCGGGGGGCGGTTTCGTTGCCCCCGGCGTAACCGTTTAAAGAACAGAGTTCGTCAACTTATTTTTTTCCATGCTCTTCAATGTGACTCTTCGCCGCATGTTCTGCATGCTCAGAGGCATGCACTGAATGTGCCAGTGCCAGATGTGCGTGGTGCGCGGCTTTTTCGTGGTGACCCGCCTGATGGTGCTTTGCCGCCTCGCCGTGATGCCGTGCGGCGTGTGCATGATGTTCGGATGCGTCTTTATGGTGTTCGGCTGCTTTCGTTGACATGCTACTTCTCCGTGAAGCTCTATTGGAAACCGGTACCGAAAGCTACCAAAATAAAGTGACAATACGGCGATGGCGCGCGCCGGTGACTGTGGTCACGATATAGCGCTGCCTCAGCGAAGTGGATCATCCACCGTGCGCTCAGTGCACGCCGAGTACTCCCAACACGAAGAAAAGCGCCGCGCCAAATAGTGCCGGCGCCGAAATTGCCGCGAACATCGTGCACTCGTGCGCCGGGCGGTGCTGGCAGGTGCCACGCGCTGAGGTTCGCAGGCATGGCAACTCGAGGTAAATCATCCGTTTGCTTCGAACAGTAATGGCGTGCCTCAGGATGCTTTATCGCGCGCGCGATTGCCTGACACGAAAACGACATGGTCCGGGCATACCGTCCTCCATCAAGGCGGCGCCCCGCGTAGACGTCGTCCCTCCAAAGCTGCTCCCCCGCTGGCGTGACAGGGCAGACATCAGCAACGCGGGGTGTCGCCACCAAACTCGCGGACGCCCGCACGTTCACTCCAAACCCTCGGGACGCCCGGCTCATCCGGGCCGGCCCGCGGGTTCGTTTCTCTAGCTCCGTAGCGACTTGAAGCCTGCGCGAAGCTCTTCTGAGAATAGCTTCGGCTGCTCCCACGCCGCAAAGTGCCCGCCTTTGTCTAGCTTGTTGTAATGAATCAGTTTTGGATATGCCCGCTCCGTCCAGCTCCGGGGAGCCGGATAGAGCTCGTCGGGGAAGACGCTTACGGCAACCGGAATGCCGACGCCTTTGGCGTTGAAATATCCCTTGCCCCAGTATTCCCAATAAAGGCGGGCGCCGGAAACTCCCGTATTCGTCAACCATGTGATGGTGACATTGTCCAGAATGTCATCACGCGTAAGTCCCTCGGTCTGTCCCTGAAATACGCGCGAGATCAGCGCGTAGCTGCGTGCGTCGTGATCCAGGAAATATGCTGCCAGACCGACCGGTGAATCCGCTATACCGCACAAGGTCTGAGGTCGCAGTCCCATCTGAAAGCCATAGGCAATTCCCTTCTGGTAGACAAACTTGAGCCGCTCGTAGGCAAGCGTCTCGTCGGCGCTGAGACCCGCTGGCGTCGGAGCGCCAGAAAAGGCCGCCGCGTCGATTTCGGACGGGAAGATCCCCGGCATATTGGTGTGTATGCCCAGTAATCCTGCGGGCGCCTGGAGGCCCATTTGGTCAACGACGATGGCGCCCCAATCGCCTCCCTGCGCTACGTACTCCTTGTAACCCAGGCGCTTCATTAGTACGTCCCAGGCGCGTGCGATTCGCGCCGGGTCCCAGCCAGGGGCATTCGGCTTACCGGAGAAGCCGTAGCCCGGCATCGACGGAACGATGACGTGGAACGCATCCGATGCGTTCCCGCCGTGTGCGGTCGGATTGGTCAGGGGCTCGATGATCTTAAGCTGCTCGATGATCGATCCGGGCCAGCCGTGGGTCACGATCAGCGGCAAGGCCTGGTCGTGCTTGGAGCGCGCATGAATGAAGTGAATTTCGAGGCCGTCGATCTCGGTGATGAAATTCGGCAGCGAGTTGAGCCTTGCCTCGACCTTACGCCAGTCATAGTCGGTTGCCCAATAGTGCGCAAGTGCCTGTGTCGTCGCCAGCTGCACGCCTTGCGTGGCATCCGTGACCGTCTCCCGGTCAGGCCAACGCGTCGCCTTGACTCGTCGGCGTAGCTCGGTGAGATCAGCTTCGGCAAAATTGACATGAAACGGGCGGAGGGGAGTCTTGTCAGCGCGGGGCTGTACGGCGGCATTCATGGGTGTGCTCCTGTCTGCAATGACCAAACTGGGTAGGGCTACGGTGCTCGCGGCAGCGGTTGCGGCGGCGGCCTGGACAAAACTACGGCGATTGATACCGGGTGCTTTCTGCATGAGGACCTCGACGGCGAGTTGTTGATGCGCAGGGCGGCCACAAAGGCTCACAAGCCGCGAGGAATCACACCAGACGCAGCCGTTCACTTGTATTGCACGCGGGAGGCGGCTGGCTTAACCAGCGAATCGATTGGAGCCGCTTGCCGGCCGGCAGGCTGAGCCCTTCGCTTAGTGCTTTATAGGGAGGGTAAAGCGAAACACGGCGCCACGCGGCTGATGGGCATCGGCCCACAATCGCCCTCCATGGCCTTCGATGATGGAGCGGCAGATCGACAGGCCGATACCGACGCCCCCTTCCTTCGTTGTCACAAAGGCCTCAAAGATGCGCCCGCGATCACCCGGGCGGATGCCCGGTCCCGAATCGGCCAGCGCCACCAGCAAGCCTTCTGCGGGGTCCAATTCGGTGGTAATGACCAGCTCCCGTTCCCTTGACCCGACGCTCGTCATGGCCTCGATGGCATTGACGATCAAGTTCAGCATCACCTGCTGAAGCTGAACTCGATCTCCCTGAATCGGGGGTAGGCCTTGGGCAAGCCGCGTCTGCACAGAAACCTGGCTTTTCAGCAGCTCGCCTCGCACGAGTGCAATCACCTCTTCGATTGCTTCGCTCAGATCAACGCACTCTTTGCGCGGCGGAGCTTTCCTGATCTGCTCTCGGATACCGCCGAGGATGTCGCTCGCCCGGTACGTGTCGCTGACGACACACTCCAGCGCCTCTCTCACCTCTCCAAGGTCGGGAGTATCTGCAGCGAGAAACCGCAGCGCAGCGTGCGCATTGTTGCGTACCGCGCCTATGGGTTGATTTACTTCATGCGCGATGGAGGCGGCAAGCTGCCCCATCGTCGCCAGCCGACTGGCGTGTGTGAGTTCCAATTCCAGCACGCGCAGCGCTTCCGCGGCCCGTTTGCCCTCGCTCAAATCGAGCACGAACGCGACTCCCTGGGAAATATCGTCTTCCAGCGTTGCCACACCGATGAGAACCGGTACACGGCTGCCGTCCTTGCGAAAGAACTCCTTTTCGTATGGCTGCAGGCTTCCCGTCGCTCGGAGCTCGGGCACCCATAATTGCCGATCTCGGTCGCGCCACTCCTCCGGCGTAAGGTCGGTCCAGCTCAGTCGTGTGGAGGCGAGATCTTCACGGCCGTATCCCACGATACGCAGGAAGGCGTCGTTGGCCTCGAGAATCCAGCCCTCGATATCGCAGATCATGATGCCAATGATATTGGCGTCAACCAGGCGCCGGATTCTGGATTCGCGCTGCGCAAGATCCCGGTACAGGCGAGCGTTCTCCATTGAAATCGCCGCTTCTGAGGCCAGCAACTTGAGGATCGCCATACGAGCGCGCGTGAAGACGTGCGCCGTCAGGTTATTCTCGAGATAAAGCATGCCAAGCAAGCGACTTTGCTTGAGAATTGGAAGGAACAGGACCGATCGCGCGTGGTGCTCGCGAATAAAGGCGTCTGCGGAAAACGGCCCACTGTTGGATGCGTCGTGCAATAGAACGCTCTCCTTGGTCCGCTGAGCGTACCGGAAGACGGATTCAGGCAGATCCGAGGCGGTCAAAGGTGCCTGGCGGAAATCGACTCTGACATCGTTGCTGCCGGTAATGACCTCCGCTTCTATCCGATAGTCCTCCCCTCGGGCAAGAATCAGCAGAGCTCGTTCCGCGCCAGCGTGCTCGAGCGCGGTTCGCAGCAGGGTGTCAATCAGCTTCTCGAGTACGATCTCGCTGGAAATGGCCTCGGACACCTTGATGACGGTGGCAAGATCCAGCTGTTCGACGGCGGTCTGGATCGTCGCCGTCGCAACCGAGGCGGCACTGTCGGGTTTGACCCGCGGGTAAAGCAAGTCGAGCTGCCAAACTTTCGCGTCCGCTCCCCAACGGATGTAGCAGTGACGCGCTTCCCGCAGATAAGTCATCGCAATTCTTTCGAACCCGCGGGTCATGTAGAACCGCCCCGCCAGCTCGTTGGCAAGAGCTTCGTTATGGACAAAGCCGTGCAGGTGCGCGGATCGAATCGCCCGCTCGTAGAGCTCCTGCGCGTCCAGAATTCGCCCCTCTATGCGTGCAATCTCAGCCCCCACCAGCGCGGCGCGATTCTCAAAGGTCGCAGGCGAGTGCTGGGCCCACACTTCGAGCTGCCTATGGTGGGCCGCCAGGGCATCAAAGTGCTTCGGTCGATCCTTGGGCGATGCGATGTGCCAGGCCCCAGCGTGCGCCAGGGCAGCGTAGAGGCGAAAGTCCGCCGTTTCGAACATCGCCGCCGACGTCCAGTAAAGCCGGTCCCCCTTGAATGCGGCTTCGGCGGCCGCTTCAAAGTCAGCTGCAAATACCCGAGCCTGCACCTTGCGGGTCCAATAGTAGAACTCGGCAAACACCAGATTCGAATTGCTGGCGAGTGTGTGCTCCACCTCCGGTTCGCGGTAATCATCGTGATCCAGGCGACCAAGCACGGGGGTCGCCCCGCGCAGCGTCCGAATCAGTCCAAGCTGCGAGCCACAGAGGTGAATGACCAAACCAAAGCGCACCCTCTTGGCAAAGGCGAGTCCGTTTTCGCATTCCGTCTGAACTTCTGCGAGTGGATCTCCAACGGCGAGGCAAATGGTGATCAGCTGGTCCCAGCTATAGGAAGCAAACGTAAGATCGCCAATGCGATAGGCGGCATCGAATGCGCGCCGCACCAGCTCTCGGCCGCTGGCGACATGCTGCGCCCAGGGCATGACCATAGCCCCAACAGACATATAGGTTCGCGCCTGGTAACGTGTCAGTCCGCGCTTTTCGACCAAATCATAGCCCAGTTGCCCAAACCTGAATCCGTCCCTGTAATTGTCAAGGCGCGCGCCCGCAAACATTGCAAGCCAGACATAGGCAAAGGCGCCCGCATCGCTGTTACCGTGTTCGAGACTGAGACTCACCAGGCGACAGACGATCAGGGTCGACAGATGCTCGTCGAACAGAATCGAAGGCGTCACAATCTCGGTGAAGACATCGAGCGTGTCGAGTACCTCGGGATCACGCACGAGCGGCAGGTCTATAAGCTCTTCGATTTGTCGCCCGTCGAGCAAAGCCCAAATGCGTTCGTATTCGCGCAATACGTCATCGCGTGTCGGGCGATTCGACCATACCGTTCCCTCATTTCCCAGCCACTCTAGAAACACGTCCACCGCCCGGTCACATCGGTCCAACGTGGTATAGAGGGTGAGTCGCAATCGCGTGGCTGCACACAAGTCATGTCGGTTGCTGGCGCGCCCCGGAAGTTGCGAGAGTCGATGTTCCGCGGCATCTTTGTCCGCAGTCAGCAACTCACACTCAGCCATCAGATACTCGGTCGAGAAGATGAGCGGATAATTTCGACCCCAGGTCTCCTCTGCCAGTAGCGCTCGACCTGCCGCGAGATATTTGAGTGCCGACGCGTATGCGGTCGAGGCCTTGGCGCGCCGCCCGGCCTTGAGGTTCAGCTCGGCGACGCGTTCACGGTCCTCATGCGACGTGAGTAATTGAGAGCCGCGATTGAGCTGATTCACGATCTCAAATATTGCCTCGTCGCGCTTCGCTGCCGGCGTGTGCTCGGCCAGAAGCATCCCGATGCGCAGATGTACCGCGGGCCGCAGCTGCTGTGGAATCATCGAATAGGCGGCTTCCTGCACACGATCATGGAGGAATCGATACGAATCGTCGGAACGGGATAGGAGTCCGGCGCGTACGGCTTCCCAAAGGTGCTCATGCAGCTCCGCGGTTGGCTTTTCATAAGCCATCGACAGCATCTCAAACTCGGCGCTGTTTCCCATGCAGGCGAACTGCCTGAGCGCCTCCTGGGTGTCCGGTGGCAGGCGGCTTAACTTTCCGACCATGAGTTCGACCACGTTGTCGGTGTAGCCCTTGGTGTGTATTCGATCCAGATCCCAAACCCAGCCGCCCTCAGCGTAGTCGAAGCTGAGCAGTCTCTCTTCTGCCAGCGCACCGATGAACTGGATGGCAAAAAACGGATTGCCCGTCGTTTTGTGGTGAATCAGGTTCGCGAGTGGAGTGGCCCGCTCCAAGTCACAGCGAAGAGAGTCCATCAGCATCTGACGCAGGTCGTTCCGGCTGAGGGGCGCCAGAACGATGTCTTCGACTATCGCTCCCGCATGGCGGATCGCATCCAGCTTTCGTATCAGCGGGTGCGTTGCACTCACCTCGTTGTCCCGATACGCGCCAATCAGCAAGAGGTGTTGCAGGTCGTCACGGGTCAGCAGGTATTCGAGAAGATCGAGTGTCGCCGCGTCCAACCATTGCAGGTCATCGAGAAACAGCGCCAGCGGATGTTCCGGGCGCGCAAACACGCCGATGAACCGCCTAAAGACCAGCTGAAATCGACGCTGGGCCTCCTGCGGCGGGAGCTCCGGCACCGGCGGCTGCTCCCCTATGACGTGCTTTAGTTCGGGTACGAGATCGACGATGAGCAATCCATTGGGATCCAGCGCTTCCCGGAGTGCCGCTCGCCACTTTTGCAACTCTTCTTCGCGCTTTCCGAGTAGAGGCCTGATCAGGCTCTGAAAGGCTTGCGCCAGCGTCGCGTATGGAATGTCGCGCTTATACTGGTCGAACTTTCCGGATGCGAATAACCCCCGGGGTGGGACCAGCGGCTTGTGCAGCTCGTTCACGACAGCCGATTTGCCAATGCCGGAATAGCCGGAGACAAGCACCAGCTCGGGTCGGCCACCGCGGACGATTCGATCGAATGCGGTTAGTAGCGTGTCGATCTCACCGTCTCGTCCGTAGAGCCTCTCGGGGATCATGAGGCGGTCCGGGGTGTCTTGACTGCCAGGGGCAAAATCGCGGATGTATCCCTGCGCCTCCCATTCGCCGAGGCAGCGTCGAAGGTCTCTCTCGACGCCTGCTACTGTCTGATAGCGCTCCTCGGCCGTCTTGGAAAGCAGCTTCATCGTGATGGCACAGACCGACGCAGGGACGCCACTCACTCGCTCGCTCGGAAGGGGCGGCTGTCTGGCGATGTGGCAGTGAACCCAGTCCATGGGATCGGACGCCGCGAACGGCAAGCTGCCGGTAAGCATTTCGTAGAATGTGATGCCGAGTGAATAGAGGTCGGACCGGGAGTCAATCGAGCGATTGACGCGGCCGGTCTGTTCGGGCGCCATGTACGCCAGGGTACCCGCGAGAACCTCAGGAGGTTCGGGAAGTTGTCGCTCTCGCGGAAGCCGCGATGCAATCCCGAAGCCCGTCAGCCAGACGTGCGGCTTCACCGGATCTACGATCACATTCGCAGGCTTTATGTCCTTATGGATGACTCCGCGCCCATGAAGCCGGCCGAGTGCGACCGACAGCGACACCGCGAGAGGCAGAAATCGCCTCATTTCCATCGGTTCGCCGATGAGTTGGGTCAAGGGCTGGCCTCCTGCGTATTCGACGATCAACATCGTACGGCCAGGTTCGCGCACCAATTTCAGTGGCCGCAGTGCCCATGCACCTTCTAGATGATCCTTAAGCTCGTATTCCTGCGCGAGGCGTTTGATGCTTTCGGGGGTGGGATGCTCGGTGCCGCCGGGCATCGGAACGAACGCATGCCTATGGGCTTCAGCATCCTTCCAGGGCAGTCTACAAAAGACACGTTCGGTGTCTTCCCACAGCACTTCGATGGAGTCATTTCGGACACTTGCGTCCGACCGAGCGGATGGACTCATCGCTCAAGCTCCGTTGCCGAGCATGAAAGTCAGAAGGTTAGTACGGGTTCATGGTGCATCGTGACTCGCCCTGCCGCGCGCGACCGCGGATCGAAGACAGTCGATCAGCGCCGCCTCCTCCAGCGGCTTGCGAAGGTAGCATTCCACGCCTCGATTCAGCATGCGTTCCCTGGTTTGCTCATCAGGATACGCCGTCACCAGGATTGTCGGAATGGCGTGCCCACGCTCGACCAGTTGCTCGTAAAGTTCTACCCCCGTCATTTCAGGCATGTGAATGTCGGCAACCAGGCACGCGGTATCCGCAAGCTGCGGAGACTTAAGGAATTGTGCCCCCGAGGGGAAGATCGCGACGGAGTAGTCCAGCGACCGTAGCAGCCTTCGCATGGAGTTGCCGAATGACGGATCGTCATCGACGATCGAGACTAGTGATCGGCCTGACAAACACCGCCTCCGGGACTGCGCTTATGGCGATCAAGCATGACGCTGTAAACGTCCAGGCACCCTAAACCTTGGTTTAGAAGATCAACTCCTGAAGAAACCTGCTCGCATATGTCCAAGCGACTTCGCTAGGGCTAAGATCAACACAATAAAGGATGCGCGAGGGCCGCATGCGCTTTTCCACCGAGCTTCAATCGCGAGCCAAGGCCGTGCCGGAATCAGACGCCTGCGTCGTAGTGATCGACGATGATTCGGAACTTCGCGCTTCGCTGGCGCGACTCATGCGATCCGTGGGTCTGCGTTCCGAGCAATTTGCCTCCATCGCGGAGTTTCTCGAATCCGAACCCGCCGACTGCGCCACTTGCCTGGTTCTGGATGTCCGATTGCCAGGTCAGAGCGGGCTCGATTTTCAGCGTGAGCTGGCAACGGCAGCCGTCGCGCTCCCGATCGTTTTCATGACCGGGTATGGCGACATTCCGATGAGTGTGCGGGCAATGAAGGCGGGTGCCATCGAGTTCCTCACAAAGCCGTTCCGGGACCAGGATCTACTGGACGCGGTCAACGTCGGGCTCGCCAGAGACCGTGCGCGACGAGAGGATAAGGCGGTAGTCAGCGCACTTCGTGCTCGCTTTGACTTGCTAACGGCACGCGAGCGGGCGATTTTGATTCAGGTCGCCGCGGGTCGACTCAACAAGCAGATTGCCGCAGAGCTGGGCATCACGGAAACCACGGTGAAGGTACACCGCAGCAACGCGATGCGGAAGATCAAGGCCTCATCCCTGTCCGAGCTCTGCCGAATTGTCGACAAGTTAAAGCTCCCGCCAGATATTGAGTCCTCCTAAGTCCGCAATGTCCCCCGACCCTGATCCAGTCCGTAGGCTCGATAAAACGTATCCACTCCGCTTCGCAGAACCGTGTCGAGCGTTGTCTGAGCAACGTCCTCCTCGACGCCAAGCATCGACCGCAATTGCAGATCGCCCCTGATCAGTCCGACGAATTGCTCCGCCGCGCGGCGCGGATGCGCCCGGCGCAGCTCGCCTGCTGACATCGCCAGGCTGAAGATCTCCTCCAGCCGCTGCAGCAGCCGCGCGGCGCCATTCTCGTAGTAAGCGCGCCCTATCTCCGGGAACCGGGTGGCCTCGGCCGTGACCATGCGATGGGTCGCAATGGTCTCCGGCGCAAGCAGCAGATCGAGCACCGCCCGACCCAGACGCAGTAGACGAGCGCGCAGCTCGCCTGCGGCTTCAAATCCTTCGCTCCAGCTACGCGTGCGCTCGGCGTCTTCGGAGGCCACGATTGCTGCGAATAGCGTTTGTTTGTCGGCAAAGTGCGCGTAGATCGTCACTTTGCTGACGCCAGCTGCCAGCGCTACCGCATCCATGCTGGTGGCGCCATAGCCGTGCTCACGGAACAGTCGTGCAGCAGCGGTTAAAATCTGCGCATGCTTGCGGCGCGATCGCGGAGGCATCGACGCCTCGCTGTTTTGTGTCCTAAGCGTGTTCAAGGGACTCCTGGTCGATCCAGGTGCCATGGAAGCCCTCATGCAGCCGGCATGGCATGCGGACGGTGGCTACCGGGCCTGCGGCAATATTCTGAGCATCAAGGATCACCAGATCGGTGCGGTTCTCGGCCCTCCGACCAACCATACTCAAAAGCCACCCATGTCCCTCAGGAGCGGCGGGTCCTGCCGGCACGAACAGCGGCTCCTCTGGCGCGGACTGGGCGCCCGCATAGTAGAAGGCCAGCCGGTCACAGGATTCATCGTAGTGGCCGAGGCAGGTAAAAGGAGGACCTTTCGGGCCCCATTCGAGCATCGGTCCCAGATCGGTGTTATGGGTTCCAAAGTAAAAATGCCGGGCGCGCCGCATCGAGAAGCGCTGATCGATCATCGGCATCTCGCCAATTTGGGGAAACATCCGAGTTGCGGCAAAGACATCCGCAGGATTGTCCAGATCGAACGTCCAGCGTTCGGCGTAGGGTGGCAGCTCCTTGCCATCGACGTTGCGAATATCGGGAAACTGCGAGAGCCACCCCGAGCCGGTGAAAAACTGTTCCAGGTGCAATCGCGTGCCTTGCTCCCAGGCGTTGAAGGAATGCGTGGCCATTCCAGTGATCGGGCTGGTGAACCAGCGGATGCCCGCCACGCCTCGCTGGCGTGGGATGACGGCGATCACGGTGGGCAGAGTCGAGTCCCAATGGAAGAACGGTAAACCCTGCCTGACACGATCCCAATCATTCACCATCGGGTAGAGAACGAAAGCCAGGTAGTTCTCCGACACGTGCCAGTCGTGCACCATGGAAGCGTACGGGGCCTCGAAGCGCTCGGTACGCGCCAGCTGCCCGTCCCGGGAGATCCAATAGATCTCGATTTCCTTGCTGGTCTGACCCGGCGTGTTGTAAGCAAACGCCATCATCTCCCCACTGACGGGGTCGATCTTTGGATGTGCCGTAAAGGTCTTGCTTAGAAGGCGGCCGTCGAAATCGTAGGACCCGCGCGTCTCGAGCGTGACCGGATCCAACTCCACCGGCTGAGAATCCTCCTTGAGCGCGAGCAGCCGGCCCGCGTGCCAGCACATAGCCGTATTCGCCGTGCCGCGGTTCTTGCCCTGAACGCATGGATCGTCAGTAAACGGATTTCGGTAGGCCCCGAATAACGCCCGTCGCGCGGCCCGCTCGAGCTTGAATTTCTCGGTCCGCACATAGCGCATTTTCAGATCTGCGTGGCCGTTCTCGATTCGGACCATGTGCGCCATGCCATCGCCGTTGAGGAAGATGTCGGAGCCAAGACGCGGAGGGTATTGGGGATCGGCACTCGCGCGGACATACACCCCATTGAGCGCGGCTGGGATCTCCCCATGGACCTCCAGATCGTAGACATCCCCTTCAATTCGAACAGGCGCAGCGTAGCCGCGGTAGATAAGAAGATCTGGGAAGCGGGGGGCAGCGTGCGGTGCAGGCATCGGTCACCTTACTGAACTGTACTGTACAGTACATCTAAAGGAGCAGAAGATCAACTTGAACGGTAACCGGCAGAATCGCGTGGAGGTTTGCAGCCACCCACCCGACCCTCGTGAGCAGGTTCTTATGCGCGGATCGCGGCCACGTTTGTGTTGACTGAGTCGCGACTCGTCCCTAAGCCAATCGCTCGGGCGCTTCGTCTTACGAGCAAATGAGGCACCGGCCGACGCCGCGCAGATAGCGCGCAGTCAATCATCGCAAGCATGCAGCGGCTGACTCGTGGAATATCAGAGTGCCTGTTCAGCGCACTATTGATCTGGATGTCGTCTCTTCCAGTGCTGGCACGTGATCAGACCCTGGAGCAGCGGGGGGAATACATCGCCCGTGCCGCAGATTGCGGCTCCTGTCACACCGCACCGGGCGGCCAGCCATTCGCTGGCGGCACTCCCCTGAAATCTGCGTTCGGCACCATCTATGGGTCGAACATTACTCCCGACCCTCAAACTGGCATCGGCAGTTGGAGCAAATCCGACTTTGAGCGCGCATTGCGCCGCGGTCAACGCAAAGACGGTACCTATCTCTATCCGGCGATGCCGTATGACAGCTATACGAAAATGACGGCAGCGGACCTGGATGCCCTATGGGCCTACATTCACAGCCGTGCGCCCGTTAAAAACCAGGTGCCACCCACTACCCTGCCGTTTCCTCTCGATATTCGCGAAGGATTGGCCGTGTGGCAAAGCCTCTATTTCAAGCCAGGCGCGTTTGTACCGGTTGCGGGCAAGACTGCCGCCTGGAACCGCGGGGCTTATCTGGTAGAGGTACTCGGGCATTGCACCGATTGCCATACGCCTCGCAACGTGGCGCAGAGTCTCGAGCAGCAGCATCAGCTCACAGGCGCGCAGATCGAAGGCTGGTATGCGCCCGACATCAGCGGCGATCCGCTATCCACGGTCTCGAAGCGCAGTCCAAAGGAACTCGAAGTATTTCTCAAATCGGGTGTCTTGCCGGACAACACCAAGGCGGTTGGTCCGATGCAGGAAGTCGTCCAGGATAGTTTGCGCTACCTTACGGTTGCGGATATTCGGGCGATGGTCGACTATCTCAAGGATCAGCCCGGCAATGCCGGACCAGAGCACCCGACCCCGGTCAAATACGAGCGGCTGGCGGCTGGAATGAGGGTCTACCAGGATCAGTGCAGCGGCTGTCATCAAATCAATGGCAAGGGCATTGGAGAGAGTGTACCGGCTCTGGCAGGAAACGACGCTGTCACTGCCAGCGAGCCGTACAACGTAGTGATGTCAATCCTGGTGGGCTTCCCGGCCCACGGCGCCTGGGGTGCGATGGCATCGTTTGCCGGCGTACTGAACGATGATCAAATTGCGGACGTTACAAACTACGTGCGCACCGCCTGGGGCAACAGTGCACCCCCGAATGCGACGCCCTGGTCGGTGCAGACATTGCGTGCGAATACGCCCACGCCGAAAAGCGAGACGCATGCACTGCTGTGTCCTGATCTGAACGAGAGCGTCATCAAGCCGGCGCTGGCACTGGGCGCCGACATGCTGAAGCAAGCGGCCGCTGATCGAGAGAAAATGGCCCAAGCAGTCGCGAATTATCGTGCCGCGGTGCCCACCGCATCATCCGCGCAGGTGCTCGAAGCGCTGAGCACCGCCTACTGCAAAGCCATCGCCGACGACCCTGTCTCCGATGCGATGATGAATACCCGGATCGTAAACTTTGCGCAACAGGCGTCGCTGACACTCTCTCGCACCAAGCCACCCAACTAGGCCCAGCTTGAGTCGATTACGCGACCATGATGCGCTTGATCTCCTTCCTGCACGCCGTGATGGCCGCGCTGTTTGCGTGCGCGGCCCTGGTCCTGATCGTACTTGCCGTGCATCAGGCCTGGATCGGCGTGGCCGCCGGGTTAGGCCAGGCTGCGGCTCAGCAAGTTATTGAGGCGATCGGCTACCTCGCCGGCGCAGTCGTCGCGCTTCAGATTGCTCAAACCATCGCCGAGGAAGAAGTAATACGCGAAGCGCATGTCAGCGGCCCGACCCGGGTGCGCCGATTTCTGTCGCGGTTCATGGTGGTGCTTATCGTTGCCTTCTCGATCGAAGGTCTGGTCGCCACATTCGGGGCTGTGCACGATAACGTCTCACAATTACCCGCCGCAGCCAGCGTTCTGTTTGGTGCCTCGGCGCTTCTGGCGGCGTGGGGCATCTTCATTCGACTAAACCGCTCCGCCGAAGAGCTGGAGCCGGAAGCCATGGAAAAAGCCAAACGAGAGGATAAGAAACTGGAGCAATAGGCGCCTGGCAAGAGACAAGCTCGGCCAAAGCGTTCTTCTACCGCCGGAACATGCTCGTCAATGCCTCCTCGATATGAGGAAACTTAAATTGGTAGCCCACTGCTTGCGTCCGAACCGGTAGAACTCTCTGTCCCTCGGTCATCATCCGGGCACCTTCGCCAAACACGGCCTGGAGCGCGATTGCGGGCGTGGGCAGAAAGTGCCAACGATGCAACGCGCGAGCCAGCGACGCCGTAAATTCGGCATTGGTGACTGGGACCGGAGCCGTCGCGTTCAGAACGCCCTGCGCTCCATCAATCGCCGCGGCATAAATCCCGACCTGATCGTCGATGTGAATCCATGATACCCACTGCTTGCCTGAGGCGATTCTGCCGCCCATCCCGGCTTTGAACACCGGCAGTAGCGGTTTGAGCACTCCGCCATCAGGTCCGAGCACGATCCCGGTCCGAACGATCGCAACGCGAAGCCCATATGCGGTCGCAAGATTCGCTTCGCGTTCGCAGCCTACGCAGACATCGGCCAGAAAATCATTTCCTGGCGGACTGGATTCAGTGAACGTGGCGGTGAACGATGTGCCGTAGTAGCCGACGGCCGACGCTGAGATGTAAGCCTTTGGCCGCGTCCCCGCGGGGAGAATACCTAGTTCCTGGATGAGCGCGCGCGGCGCGTCGACACGCGAGCCGCGAATTTCCTCTTTACAAGCGGCAGTCCAACGCCTCGCCGCTGGCGCTCCCGCAAGGTTCACGACAATATCGGATCCTTTGCACTGCTTCGCTGCCGACGTCACGTCACGCAGCTGGCCCTCAATCACGATATCCCCGCGATCGCGGAGATGGGCTGCGAGATGGCGTCCGATAAAGCCGGAGGCTCCAAGAATCGTGATTTGGTGCATGACGCCGAGGTGAGGTCAGAGGATGGGGTGGATGGGACTCCGGCGGTCATGCGACGTCGTTGCTGCTCTCATGACAGATATTCCGCCCAGGGATTTTTGACTGCTTTGCTCATGAGGACGTTTGATCCTTCAATTGCCACAGCAAAAAGGCGTAGGTATCGGCGGCTTCGCGATCGCCCTGGGAGCGCGTTGAACCAATGCCATGACCAGCATCGAAATCGACACGCAGGAGAATGGGCTTTCCGGAACTGGTGGCCGCTTGCAGCCTTGCGGTCATTTTTGCGACGTGAAATGGAGCGACACGCGGATCGGTTACGCCGGTCGTGAGCAGCACAGCGGGATAGGCGGTACCATCCTTGACGGCCTGATAACTGTCGATGGATTTGAGTGCGCGATAACCAGCGGCTTCTGAAATCGCACCCCATTCGGGTTCCTCGCCGTAGCCGTCCTGTTCGGCCACATAGCGCAACGGATTGGACCAGCCGACGCCGTCGATGACCGCGGCGAACAGATCGGGCCGCTCGGTGAGCGCGCGACCGACGGTGATGCCGCCGGCGGAGCGGCCGCCGATGGCGAGATGCGCGGCGGAGGTGTACTTCCTGGCGATGAGTTCCTCGCATACCGCGATGAGATCACGCCACGTGTTGGGCTTGTTCTCCAGCTGTCCGGCTTTGTGCCATTCGCGGCCATACTCGCCGCCGCCGCGCACATTGGCGTATCCCACGATGAAGCCGGCATCCACCAGCGCGAGCGTCCTGCCGGCGAAGGCAGGCATATACGCGGCGATACCGTAAGAGCCGTAGGCTGAAATCCAGGTGGGCGCAGCGCCATCGAATCTCAGTCCTTTGCGATAGATTAACGTGTACGGAATCTTGACGTCGTCCTTGGCAGTGGCGAAGAAGCGTCTGGTCTCGTAGGCGCTGACATCGATATGGGGCCGCGGTGTGATCCCGGTATCAGCGAGCGCACCAGCCGAGCTGACCGAATAGAGCGCTGCGGGACTCAGCCAGCCTGTGAGCGACATGAGCACCCCGTCTTCATCCGGATTGGCGAAGGGACCGACGATCGTGCCATTAAATGGCAAGGAGATGTCGCTGATCTTGTCGCCGGCCAGGCGGCGCAGACGATGGATGCCGCCGTCTTGAATTCGCATATACAGACCGTCGCGAGCACGCGTCAGGCCTTCTATGACAGCGGCTCCTTGCGGCACAACTGTGATTGCGCCGGCGAGGTCTGGCGCATTGACGGAAGTCTTGACGAGCTTGCCGCGCGGGGTCGACTTGTTGACCAGCAGATAAAGATCATCGCCGCAAATATCCAGGTCGGTTACAACATCCTCAAAGTCTGCGACGGCCGTCCATTTTACAATCCCGGTTGCGGCGTCCGCCACGGGAGCAATGTAGATGCGAACCTCTTCCCGTACGTCCTTTAGGCTTAGTACTGCATAACGTGCTCCGCGGAAGGTAAAGATCGAGGGAACTTGTATCTTTTCGAATTCAATGCCTCCCACCTGACCACGCTTCATCAGGATGCGATCGGATTGCGGATCTGCGCCGACGCGATGGAAGCGCGCCTGCGCGTCCAGATATCGTTCGGGGGTGGCAACCTTGCCGGTCAGCTGCGTATAGAAGAAGCCGCTGCCGTCGTCGAGCCATTGTGGGTTGGCGTCTTCAGTATCGGCAATGCGCTCGGGTAGATCCTTGCCCTCGGCGACGTCGAGGATATGAAGTAAAGAGTCCTCGCTGCCGTCCTTTGACAATCCGTAGGCAACGTAACTCCCATTGGGCGAGGCGTTCCACCAATCGAGCGACATGTGACTTTCGGCATCGCTCAACAGAGTCGGGTCGATCAGTGTGCGATCCCTACCCTTGGCGTCTCGCACGAAAAGCTTGAAGTTGTCGGCACCCGCCGGGCGCTGTGCAAAGAAGGTGAGACCGCCGGCCCGCTGCACACGGTAGGTTATGGCTGTCTCACCGCTAAGCTGCTTTATGCGCTTTAGGAAACCGGCACGGCCGGGCAGATCATCGAGAATGGCTCGAGCATGAGCGTTCTCTCCCTGGAGAAACGGCAGCCAATCGGGATCCTTGCTGTCTTCCATCCAGCGATACGAGTCACTCAGGGTCTCGCCAAAGTAGGTGTCCTTGACAACCTCGACCCGCGCCACCGGCGCGGGCGGCATCTTTTGCGGTTTGTCGACATGATCGATGGGTAAGTTGGGCACTGGGGCCGCCTGAACGGCGGCGCTGCGCGACCACGGCGGGAAGCCCAGTGCCGTGGCGGCCAGAGCGCCCGCACTACTGCGTAGGAATTTCCGGCGGCCAACACGCTTAGTCATAATAAATGTGCTATGGCGGGTCTTTCCGTTAGAGGTAGGGTGGACGACGGGACCCCATCGACCCAGAAGGTCACTACTGATTCTACAACGATTTTCTTTGCATACCGGCTCGGCCTATGTGAGATCCAGTGTAACAGTTTGAGGAAGCAGTTTTAATATTAGCTGCGCAGGCGTTCCCCCCGGTCAGCCGATGTGTTGCTTCAAACGCTCGACGATGCCGTCGAACGTGACCCTACAGCGCGGCCTGTAGAAGATAACTCGCCATTGGGATGGTCAGCTATCGCTGCATCTTCATGAGCTCATCCATCGGCAACATGTGATGGTTGAGGTTCGACATGATCATCAGTGAGCCCGCAATGACGAGGCCGGAGACGAACAGGCCGGAAGTCAGAGCCAGGACGCTGTTCGCGTGATCAGGAGCGCTCGAGATATGGAGAAAGAACGCCAGCTGCACGCCCATCTGCGCGATGGCGAGCACCGCCAGGAGTACCGGCACCGCCGGTGCGTATACGAACGATGAGGTGGCGGCCCAGAATGACGCCAGGGTCAGGACCACTGCGTACATCAGTCCGATGAGGTAGCTGCGAGCACCATGTTGCTCATGCGGATCCGGGCCGGGCGCTTGTCCCTGGGCGCGGGATTGTCTTTGCGACTCCACTATCGCGCTCCCAGATAGACAATCGTGAACACGCCAATCCAGACGATGTCCAGCGCATGCCAGAACAGGCTGAAGCAAAAAAACGCCGGCTGACCATGGGCTGAAAGCCCGGCGTCGCCACCTGCAAAAGCATCACGATCAGCCAGACAAGCCCCATGCTGACGTGCAAACCGTGTGCCCCGACTAAAGTAAAAAAGGCCGACAAGAAGGCGCTGCGCGCGGGGCCGCACCCGCCGCGACCATGCTCGTAAACTCTCCCGCCTCCATCGTCAGGAAGCAGGCTCCGAGCACGAAGGTGACTACCATCCAGAAGAGCAATGCCCGCGAGTCCGTGCGATTGACGGCGAGTACCCCAAATCCACACGTCACGCTGGATGCCAGCAGGCACATCGTCTCCAGAAACACATGGCGCTTGTCGAACAGCTCGATCGCCCTCGGGCCGCCCGCCGTCGAGCCTGACAGCACGGAATAGGTCGCAAAGAGAGCCGAGAAAATGATGATGTCGGACAATAGAAAGAGCCAGAAGCCAAACCCTGCAAGCACCCTGACCGGGGCCGGACCGCGCAGCGACAGCGGGATGCTCGCCATGCTCCCAACAGCTTCTTCAGAGGCACTCATACGCGCCCCACGCTTGCGGCCTGTGACGCTTCAAGTGCGGCCAGTTCAGCCATATGCGCATTCGAAGCTGCTGTGTGTGAGTGCTCGACTGCCGCCACCTCCTCCGCCGGCACCTTTGTCTCCCGATCGGCGCTCCAGCCCTGTCGCAGGACCACGACGAGCGCGCCGACGAGGCCGATCGCGGCCAGCCAGCTGATCCGCCAGATCAAGGCGAATCCGACGCCAACTTATCGGCGACGCGGATCAGACTCGCTCCGGAAGAGAGCTTGCCATCGGATCATCGCGAGCGTTTGAATAGCGTCGTGCTGCCGCATCTTTCCGATGCCTATACGCTGGCTGGCTCACAGGAAGCCCCGCTGATTCTGAGGATGTCGTGCAGGAAGCCTGCCTGCGCGCGTACCGCGGTATCGGCAGCTTCACCCATGGGAACGCGCGCGCGCTTGGGTGCTGACCATCGTGCGGCACACCGCCTACTCTTGGCTGCAAAGAAACCGCGTCGCGGCACTGGTATTCGTCGATGATCTCGACGCCATCGAGGAGCAGCAATGCGGCGCGCATGAATCCAACGGCCTGGAATTGAACTGATGACGCAAGATCGCGCCACGCGGCTCCGGGCAGCGATCGATGCGCTACCTATACCTTTTCGGGAAGCGCTGGTGCTGCGCGAAATTCACGACCTCAACTACAGACAAATCGCCGAGATGAGCAGTGTATCGATAGGCACAGGCATGTCGCGGCTTGCCCGAGCACGCGGCCGACTTATCGCCGCGATGACGACGCTAGGCTACGGTGTACTTCAAACTGGAACAGGTTCCAGCGTGACTTAGGATCCAAGTTGAGCCGTTGCATCGCCGCAGGTGTGTTCTGAACTGGAGGCATTAGAACTCGCACCATCTGCCTAGCCCCGCAGGTGCGCTGCGGGGCTAGGCTCTTTCTTGGCGACTAGTCCTTCCTGTTCAGTATCCAGGAGCCGGCGCTGGCGCTGGCGCCGGGCTCGTCGCAGACGCGGTTGTGATACTGCCCAAGACGCCGTCCGTCTGGTCGGCAAAGCCGGCCGTGTAGAACAGCGTCGTCAGGGGCTTATCAGAATCGCCGTCTCCGAACACTAGGGACCAAAGACCCGGAAACGCGAGAGTCTGACCATTGGTATCCGTCAGGGCGCCCATCGAGGTTGCCACGGAGGAACCATTGGGCTCGAACACATTGATCTTGCCATCGCCAAAATTGCCGATCAGCACATCACCTTCCAGTGAGCCGAATCCGGCGGGTGCCAGCGCGATTCCCCAGGGGGCATTGAGCGCCCCTGCCGACGCAAAGCGGCTCACCAGGTTGCCGCTGAAATCAAATATGTCAACGTAACCCAAAGCAGCGCCAGTAACTTCATCGTGCATCGCGCCATCCTGCATGGCGTATGTCACATACAACTGATCCTTCAATGCCGCAATACCAAAAGGCACGAAACCGGCGGGCATCGTCGGGTCGACGAATTTCCCTTGCATGGCAGCGGGCTTGGCGAAGTTGGTATCGAACACATCGATCTTGTTGTTGTGCAGGTCGGTGGCATAGAGAAACGTTGCACCATTGACGGTGCCCAGTGCGAGCCCCTTGTACACGGCGTGAGCGGCGCCGTTCACCACTCCGTCATCGTACACGGTGACCGCCGTGGCACCGCTATCCATCGCCCAGGCGGCGACGGTCCCCCCCTCGCCGGCAAAGACGAACAGCGCCGGCTCGTTACCGCTGCTGGTTGGGATCAAAAAGCCCCCCGTGCCATTGTAGACTTGGCCCGTTGGATTGGCTGCCACGCCGGCCGCAGAGGCAGGAATGGAGATTCCCACATCGTTCGAGCCGGTGACTTCCGCCGTCTGAATGACGCCTTTGCCGCTATACAAGGTCGCCACATTACTGTTGTTGTCGGCGACCCAGAAGGGTAAGCCCGGGGCTGTCACCAATCCCCAGGGATTGGACAGGTTGGCGTCTATGGTCGCCGCTGAGGCAACGACGCCAGTATTGCTCGCTACCAGAGCTGTGTCGTTTAAGGCCGTGGTCGTTTGCTGCTGCATCTGACCGCCGCCGCTGTTGACCGTGCTGCTGCCGCCGCCGCCGCCGCCGCATGCCGTGACGGAGAGGGCGCAAATAACTCCCATCGCCAGATGAGGCGATGCAAT
>Ga0181522_10000272_pt1 | contig 40934 bp, 31 predicted proteins | sample PEATcosm2014_Bin_27_FD_121103 | JGI IMG/M metagenome (GOLD analysis project Ga0181522, IMG submission 121103) | Peatland microbial communities from MTU Mesocosm Facility, Houghton, MI, USA - PEATcosm2014_Bin05_10_metaG | ecosystem: Environmental > Terrestrial > Soil > Wetlands > Peat | place...
CGAACGCTTGCTTGGGCTGGACGATCACGCCGTATCCGGTGGCGACGCAGTAGCTGTCGGCCAGCCCGGTGTAGGCCAGTGCGTAGTTCGGGTCCGCGGCAATGGCTTGCTGAAAAAGTTGGATGCTCTTCCTGATGCCTGAAGTGGTGCGCCCGTACCACTGTTGACGGCCTTCGAGATACAAGCGGTAGGCTTCGGGATTGGTTGTGCCGGCACTGCCCAGTTTTTGCCGCTCGGCGCTATTCAAATGGACTTGCAACTTTTTGGAGATGTCGCGGGTGATGTCGGTCTGCACCTGGGTAACGTCGACGAGCTTGCGCTCGTAATGCGAACCCCATAGCTCGGTGCCATCGCCGGTGTTCACCAGGTCCGCCTGCACTGCCACAACGTCGTTGTGCTGCGTGACGCGCCCCATCAGCACTGCGCCAACATCCAGGGACTTGCCGATTTGCTGAGGGTCTTGCGGGTTGCCCTTGAAGCGAAAGACCGTGCTGCGGGCCATCACCTTGATATTGGGGAGTTGTGAAAGTGTCCCAATCAGGCTTTCCGTCAACCCATCGCTCAAGTACTCATTGTTGGGATCGGCGGTGGCATTCACGAAGGGTAGAACGGCAATTGAGGTAACCTTTCCGCCTTCCCGTGCCCCGCGCAGCAAATACCATCCAGCGAATCCAGCCAGCACCAGCAAAACCGCCAGAGCGCCGCCAATCAGGTATCTGTTCCGCCCGTGCGGGACCACCGCAATGGCTGAAATGGATGAGAAACTGGCCGCAACCGCCGGAACCCTTCCGGAAACATCACCACTCACCGAGTGTCCCGAATCCAGTTCGCGCCTGAGGCGAGCCAGATCGGCGCGCATATCCGCGGCGCTCTGGTAACGCAAATTACGGTCTTTTTCTAGGGCCTTGTGAATGATGCGTTCCAATTCTGCTGGGAGCTCAGGATTCAGCCGCACCAGCGGCGGAGGCGCTCCATCCAGAATACCTTTGAAAATCATCGCGGATGTTTCGCCCCGGAAGGGAAGCAAACCCGTGGCCATCTCGTACAAAACTGCACCGAACGAGAACAAATCTGTCCGTGCGTCGAGTTCCTTGCCGCGAACCTGCTCCGGAGACATGTAGGCGACCGTGCCCAGGGTGCTGCCGGGGCTGGTTAGATGCTCGGCACTCACACCGTGGGTCAGGTCCCCAGTAACCGTTGCTCCGGAAAAGCCGGTTCCGGTGAACGTCACCTTGGCTAAACCGAAGTCGAGAATCTTCGTGTGCCCGCGTTTGGTCACAAAAATGTTGGCGGGTTTGATGTCGCGATGAACGATACCTTCGGCGTGCGCAGCATCCAAGCCATCGGCGATCCCGGTCGCCAGTGTGAGCAGAACATCGGTTTCGACAGGATTTCCTGCGATGCGGTGCTTCAGGGTCATGCCATCCAGAAATTCCATGGCAATAAACGCCTGTCCGTCTTGTTCGCCTATATCGTAAATGGTGCAGATGTTGGGGTGATTCAGAGCGGACGCGGCTTGCGCTTCGCGGTGGAATCGGGCCAGGGCTTGGGAGTCACGTGCGACGTCTGGCGGCAGGAACTTGAGGGCCACGAAGCGGCGCAGGCGGGTGTCCTCTCCCTTATAGACGACGCCCATACCTCCACCGCCGAGTTTTTCGACAATGCGGTAATGGGAGACGGTTTGGCCGATTAGAGAGGGAGAATCCGCCATTGGGCTTCATCTTAAAGTTTAGTACGGTATTAAGTCAATGAAACTGGACCGGTACTTTCTCGCAAACCGACGTCTAAGCTTGGAACCAGGGCTACCGAGTGTCCGCTGGGCCCGATAACGTGAAAATGGATGCGGCATTGTTGCGCTCTTGGGTCGTGATACCATTTCGCAGATGGGAGGTGATTCGTGCCTCAGTATACCAGACGTGAGTTTGTGAGGGCTGGACTCGCGGCAGGGGCCTTGGCTGTTGCCGGAAGCTTGCCGCTTCGAGCCGCACGCCAGACGGCTACGGATTGGGTAACGCTCGGAAAATCTGGAGTTCAAGTGACTCGGCTTGCGTTTGGCACCGGGAGCTTCAGCGGCCAGGTGCAGCGTGACCTGGGACAAGACCAGTTTACAAGGCTGGTGCGCTATGCCTACGACCGCGGCATTCGCTTCTTCGAGACTGCTGAATCTTACGGCGGCATGCACCGGATGCTGGGAGTGGCCCTGAAGGGCATCCCGCGGGACAGTTATCGGATTATGTCGAAGGTAACCACCCGGCAAGGTGTGAATCCGCAAGACAAATTCGACGAACTGCGCAAGCTCGCCAATACCGACTACTTTGACATTATGTTGTTGCACTGGCAACACACAGCGACATGGCCTGCAGACACGAGCAGATGGCAGGACGGGATTCAGGAAGCGGAGTCGAAGAAGGCTATCGTAAGTCACGGCGCGTCGGTGCACGGGTTGCCAGCGTTGCGCCAAGTGCCAGCGAATAAGTGGCTCGATGTCGCCATGATCCGGGTAAATCATAAGGGCGTGCGAATGGACGCCGAGGATTACAACACGGACGGTCTCGGAAATGTTCCCGAAGTTGTGACCCACGTACAGCAGGTCCGCAAACAGGGAATGGGTGTGATCAGCATGAAACTGGTAGGCGAGGGTACGTTTGGCCGCGAGGATCGTCAGGCGGCGATGAGGTTTGCATTCCGGAATGCCGGGGTCGATTGTGTTACGGTCGGGTACAAGAACACTGCAGAGATCGACGAGGCTATTGAGAATCTGAATCTGGCACTCGGCTAGCAGGGCGGCGATTCGGGCCGCCGACCGCCGGTTGCGGTCATCTAAGTTCACTGCTAACTCCGGAACTCGACGAGGAAATCAACGTTACAGCCCCACGCTTCTGCAAAAAACTGCAGATAGGGTGGGGCGCTATCCAAGGTCCCGCCATCCCAAACAACAAGGCTTCCCTGGCGCCCAGCAATAGACCAGGTCGCGGGCGAGCTCGCCTTTTACTTTGCCTGATAGACTATCTTTCCTGCCACCATCGTCCACAACACTTTTGTTTCGCGCATTTCTGCTGGGGAAATCGTTAAAACGTCCCGGTCGAGCAGAACCAGATCTGCATCCTTGCCAGCGGCGATCGTTCCGATGGAATCGAGATTCAGAGCGCGAGCCGAATTGCGTGTGTACGCGTAGAACATGGCTTCGCGTGGCATCGATTGGGAAAGGTCGAGGACTCCCTCCGGTCCCTTGCGGGTTTCCGCCTGATAGGTGGCCCAGAAGACGTTGGCGGTGGAAACGGGCCAGTCGCTCGCGCCTGAAATGATCCCCCCATTGTCGAGGATCGAGCGCGCGGGATATTGCCATTTGTAAATGTCGGGATCCAGATAGGGCTTCACAATTTCGATGGTGTCCTGGCTGGCTTCGGCCCAAAAAAGCTGTAACGCGCTTATCACGCCTAGTTGCTGGAACCGAGGAAAATCTTCGGGTAGCACAAATTGTTCATGTGTGAGTGTGTGCGGCAATCCGGAATTGCCGTTGGCGCTTCGCGCCGCGGCGATCCCGTCCAACGCGGCCCTCACCGCACCATCACCCAAGGCGTGTACGTGAATGATCAAGCCCTGTTTATCGGCGGCAACACACAGCTCGGCGAACTTTTCGGGATCAAACAGCAAATCGCCGTTGCGCCCGGTGTTCGTGTACGGTTTGCTGAGATTGGCAGTTTGTGAAGGATACTCCACCACGCCATCGGCGAAGACTTTGATTCCGGTAACGTGAAGATTGGGCACGTTTTTGTAAGCTTCGCGGATCCTCTGCACCGCCGCCAGTTCAAGCGCGGGGTTTTTTGCCAGCACCCTTGGAAAGGCTACAACTTGAGAAAGCAACTCTTTCCGGTCCGCTAGCGATTTGTAGGCCTGCAACACCTCGTCGGTGGCCAGCGGGTCGAGCCACGCCGTGATGCCCAGGCCGTAGTTGTATTGCACGGCGGCGCGCGCCGCAGCCAGCAACCTCTCGGGACTGGGCTGCGGCAGGAGGGGTTCGATTTTCTCCAAACCCGTATCGACGAGGAAGCCGGTTGGGCGCATGTCCTGGTCTGCGCCGTAGTAACTGCGCTGCTGCGCGGAAAGCTTCTTCAGAAAGTCTGGGGTGATGCCTGCGCGCTGCAATAGGGCGTGGTTTGCCCACGCCGTGTGTCCGTCCATTCCGCGGAGAAGGACGCTCTGAGTCTCATAGGCGCCCGCGCTGAAATCGGCGTTCAGGACGTCGCAGTGCGACCAAAATTCCAGAGGGATACCGAGAATTTCAAGAATGTCGCCGCGCATGCCCTTGCCGCTGGCTTTCGCGTCAGCGGCAAATGGCGGAAGATCATTGAGCGAACGCACTTTCTCGGCGGCGTCGGCAGAAATCAGGCCGAGCCCTCCGTCGATGGAGTGGCTGTGCGAATCAATGAAACCAGGAAAGAGATTCTTGCCGTTCAGGTCGATACGGCGGGCATTTTCGGATACAGATTTCGCCACATACGGAAGGCTGCCCACCGCGATGATCTTGTCTCTACGAATTGCCACCGCGGCGGCATAGGGGCTCTGAGGGTCGCCGGTGAAGATCTTGGCATGAAAGAAAATCCGCTCGTCGGAGGTTCCCTGGGCCCGAAGCGGGGAATACGGCTGGTCTAGAAAGAGCGTAGCGGCTGACAGGAGAACAAACAGATTTGTCGAAAGATGTCTCATCGGATGTCCTATCCACAGTCGGGCATGGCATCAAGATTCTACCGAGCAGGTCGAGGCTACACCAAGTTTTATGTACCGTAGTGGGAACGAGCATGGCGACCCTGCTATGCAAAGACAACTCTGAAGTCTGTGTATTCTGTGCTCGCGGATGACTCAGTTATGCGAGCTCATCGCCTGCGTCGAGAGTCTGAAATAGCGGAGCAGTTTCCTAGACTTCAAGGATTACCGGGAGGATTAGGGGGCGCTTGGAGGTGTGTTTGTTGATGTAGCGCTTTAGATCGACGCGGATTTTTTCTTTCATCACCGACCAGTCCATTTTTTCTTCGGAGTTGGATTGTTCGACGGTTTTCAGAACGACGTCGCGGGCGCCGGCCATTAGTTCCTGGCCGTTATCGCTAAACATGCCGCGGGTTACGATTTCAGGTTGCATGTCCATGCGGCCAGTGTGTTTGTCGATGGCGATGATGGGGACCAAGACGCCGTCTTCGCTAAGATGCTTGCGATCGCGGACTACCGCTTCTTCGATTTCTTCCAACGAGCCGGAATCGACTAGCACGCGCCCCGCGGTTACTGGGTCGCGGCGATAGGCGCGGTCTTCCGTGAACTCCACGACCTGGCCGTCTTCCATCAACAAGATCTCGCCGGAGACGCAGCCTAGCTGGTGGGCTAAAGCGGCGTGGCGGAACAAGTGACGGTATTCGCCGTGGACAGGGATGAAATATTTTGGCTTGCAGAGCTGCAAGATTAGCTTTTGTTCCTCCTGGCTGGCGTGGCCGGAGACGTGAATCGTGCCAGCGGAGTTTTCGTAGTAGACCAGGGCTCGGCGGCGGAACATGTTGTCTAGCATGCGGAAGATGGGCTTTTCGTTTCCGGGGATGATACGGGCGGACAGGATTACGGTGTCGTTTTCATCCACGGAGACGAAGCGATGATTGTCCACCGCGATGCGCGACATGGAGGACATGGGCTCGGCTTGGCTGCCGCTGGCTAGAATCACCAGACGTTTCGGGTCGAAACTGCGAATATCCTGCGGGCGGACGACCATGCCGTCGGGGATGCGCAGATACTCCATGGAGTGGGCGATTTCGATGTTGTCGACCATGCTGCGACCGACGAAGGCTACTTTGCGACCCACGCGAGAGGCGATGTCGATGACCTGCTGAATGCGGTGGATGGAGGAGGCGAAACACGACAAAACTACGCGCCGGGGCGCGGAACGGCAGAGGTCTTCAAGTCGCGGAACTACGGCGCGTTCGGACGGGGTGAAGCCTGGGCGTTCGACATTGGTGGAGTCGCTGAAGAGGGCTAAGACGCCCTCATTGCCGTAGCGGGCGAAGGTGTGCAGGTCGAACGCCGCGCCTCCAACCGGGGTCTGATCGATCTTGAAGTCGCCGGTATGGATGATTACGCCAAGCGGCGTGCGGATAGCCAAGGCGACGCAATCGATGGTGCTGTGGGTGACGGGTATGAATTCAATTTCAAAGGGATCGATTTCCACCAAGCGGCCGGGTATTACTTCGCGCAGAGTGGTGGAATCGATCAAACCCGCTTCCTCCAGGCGCTTCTTGACCAGCGCTAGCGTGAAGCGCGTGCCATACACGGGGACATTTAGGTCGCGCAGGATGTATGGTAGCGCGCCGATGTGATCTTCGTGGCCGTGCGTGAGCACGATGGCTTTGACCAGCGCGCGGTTTTGCTTCAGATAGGTGATGTCGGGAATGACGAGATCGACACCGAGGAGTTCGGACTCGGGGAACATCATTCCAGCGTCGATGACAATGATGTTGTCACCGAGTCGCAACGCCAGCATGTTCATTCCAAATTCGCCGAGGCCGCCTAGGGGGATGGCGGTAAGGGACTGCGAGGTCTTACTCAATGAATGATTGTCTCCATTTTCTCAACATTGATCGTATCACACGCAGGCGGTGTGGGACGCATGGCGGCAGGGAGAGGCATGGTTGAGTCGGGCGCGGCTGGGTTGATGTTTGGGGTTGTTCAGCTATCGCGGCTGCCCTGCGGAGCACCGATCGGGAGATGGAGGGTCAATCGGAAGCGGGTGGGTGCGCGTGAGTTGAGAATCGGGTGCATGGTTTGAAAGGGCAGAAGCATTTTGGAACCGGCAGGACGTTACGTACATCCAACCATCGATGTCTAGGGGAGAGCGCATGAGTGATGAAAAAGGAGAGGTAACACGCAGGAAGTTTTTGGGCGCGGGATCGGCGGCGATGCTGGCGGCTGCGGCGAGCAGCGTTGCCGGGGCGCAGGAAGCTACCAAGCCGCCGCGGTCACCGGATCATCGTTTGCCCAATGAACAGAATCACGGGCCGCAGAATCCGCCGTTGGAAGCGGAGAATCCCAGCGCCGTGTGGGCGACCGATACCGATTCGGGAACGGTGCCGCCATTCAAGTATCCCTTTGGGTTTGCACGGAAAAGAATTGAGAGCGGCGGATGGACCCGGCAGGTCACGGTGCGGGAGTTGCCCATCTCGAAGACGATCGCTGGTGTGGAGATGCGCCTGACCGCAGGCGGAGTGCGAGAGCTACATTGGCACGTCTCGGCGGAGTGGGCAATCATGTTATACGGAAATGCGCGGATTACCGCGGTTGATGCACAGGGAAAGAGCTTCGTTTCGGATGTCGGCGTTGGCGATCTGTGGTTATTTCCGCCGGGCGTGCCGCACTCGATTCAGGGACTAGGGCCGGATGGTTGCCAGTTTTTGCTGGTGTTTGACGATGGGAATTTCAACGAGTTTGAGACGTTTTTGCTTACTGACTGGATGGCCCATACACCACGTGAAGTGCTGGCTAAGAATTTTGGAGTTGCCGAAGCGACATTTGATAAGACGCCGAAAAAGGAATTATTTATCTTTCAGACCGATTTGCCGGGGGATTTGAAGCAAGAGCAGCAACAGGCGGCAGAGGGAACGGGTATGGTGCCGCAGCGAATGGACTTCCGGCCTAGTCAGATGAAACCTACTAAGGTGACGCCGGGCGGGGAAGTGAAGATTATCGACGCCAAGAATTTTCCGATTACGACGATCTCGGCGGCAATTGTGAAACTGAGGCCCGGAGGATTGCGCGAGCTGCATTGGCATCCGAACGCGGACGAGTGGCAGTACTACATCAGCGGGAAGGGACGAATGACCGTTTTCACGGCTGGAGCGCGGGCGCGGACATTGGATGTGGAGGCCGGGGACGTCGGCTATATTTTGCAGTCCAATCCGCACTACATCGAAAATACCGGGGAAACGGAACTGGTATTTCTGGAAATATTCAAGAACCCTCACTACGAGGATATTTCGCTAGCGGAGTGGTTGGCGCACACGCCGGCGCTTTTGGTGAACCAACACATACAGGTGGGCCAGGAAATGTTGAAGGCGATTCCGAAGGAGGAGGCTGTGAATCGGCCGCTGTGATTTGGGTCTATCGAGTGTGCGGCACGGGAAAGGCAGATGCCTCGCTCCGCCTGAGATGGCAATGAAGTATGTCACCGGGCAAGCTGCGCGCTGCACCGGTATGCCACAACCCGCAAGTTGCGTTTATTGACTACAACCACCCGGCAGTAAAGCTGGCAGATGCTGACTTCGCTTAGCGGTTGCCTGCGAAGAGGTGGACGATAGCGACGAGGATGATGGCGCCCACCGTAGCTGCCGCCAGGCTGTACAGGAAGCCGCCTCCGAAGATGCCTAGCTTCATGAATAGCCAGCCGCCCAACACTGAGCCGACCAGGCCTAGGATGATGTCGGTGATGCAGCCGTAGCCTGCGCCGCGGGCGATTTTGCCAGCTAGCCAGCCGGCGATCAGGCCGATTACAATCCAGCCGATTAATCCGCGCTCGTATTGGACAACTACTATCCGATCTTGAAAGAGAGTTAAGAAGACTGACGCTAGCATCCGGCCTCCTTGGGCGAACGGCGATGATGGTGGTGTTGAGATGTCGGCATTGTAACTTTGAGGCAGACAAATACCAACAGCTAGACAAAAGATTGCGGGAGCCGGCTCCGCCAGTTCGTTGATCGTGAGGGCGCGGATAAGGCCATGCGAGGCGAGCGCTTGTTTTTTTGGCGGTCGTCGTGTTCTCTGCCTCCGTGCGAAGGTTGCTGGTGGGAATGCCGACTGAAGCTTGTGCCCCCGGCGGCTCTTAACGATCGCGGGGTTGCTGTTGGGTCATGCAGTGGAGGGTGCCCAAGCCCAAGACTAAGTCGCGGCAGGCTATGCCCACTATTTCGCGATCGGGGATGAGTCTGGCCAGCGTGTTGAGGGCTACGCGATCGTTGGCGTCGTTGAAAGTGGGGACCATCACTACTTTGTTGGCGACGTAGAAATTGGCGTAGCTCGCGGGCAGGCGCTGTCCTTCGAAATAAACCGGAGCAGGCATCGGTAGGGTCTCGATGCGGAATGATTTCCCGTCGGTGTCTTTCATGCCGTGGAGCAGGGCTAGATTTTCTCTCAACGGGCCGTAGTTCACGTCGGATTGATCTTCCTCGACGACCGCTACGATTGTCGTGGGGTTTACAAACCGGGCCAGATCGTCTACATGGCCATGGGTGTCGTCGCCGGCAATGCCGTTGCGGAGCCAGAGAACTTGCGTGGCGCCTAGATAGCTGCGGAACAGTTGGGCGTAGTCATCGCGGGTGAAACCAGGGTTGCGCTCCTGCGTAGTGCTGAGAAGGCATTCTTCGGTTGTGAGCAGCGTTCCGCGGCCATTGACGTCTATGCTCCCGCCCTCGAGGACTACGCGGCGGCCTTTGTGCATCGGTTGCCAGATGCGATGGTTCAATTTTTTATTAACCTGCGCGGCGGCGAGCGAATCTTTCTTGTGATTGTTGTATTTGGCCCAGCCGTTGAAGATCCAATGTGTGTAGGCGACTTCGCCGGATGCGCTGCGTACGGCGATGGGTCCGGAGTCACGCATCCAGCCGCGATCGGTGGGGACGCGAAAGAAATCGACGGCGGCTAGATCGGCGCCGGATTTTTTCAGGATGGCGCGTGTTTTGGCTTCGGCGGAGCGATTTTCTACCAAGAGATAGACGCGCTCGAAGCGGGTGAGGTGACGGACGATTTCTGCGAACGCCCAAGGAATCGTTTCGAATTTTCCCGGCCAGTCGGTTTGTTCGTGCGGCCAGCCCAGCCATGTGGCGTAGTGGTCCTCCCACTCGGCGGGCATCCAGTAGCCGAGGTCGAAGGGAGTTTGCTGCGAGGCGGATCTTGGCCTTCGCGGCATAGGGATTATTCGCCCAGCCAGCGATTGAGGATGGGACCGTAGGCGTCGATGCGGCGGTCGCGGAGAAACGGCCAGTTGCGGCGGGTATCCTCGCTTCTTGCAGGGTCGCACTCAACCACGAGAATTTCCTCTTTGTCGTTCGACGCTTCGCTGACAATCTGACCGAAGGGATCGGCGACGAACGAATTTCCCCAGAATTCGAGGCCTGCATCGCCACTCGCGGGATTGCCTTCGTAGCCAACGCGATTTACCACGGCCACGTACACGCCGTTTGCTATCGCGTGGGCGCGTTGAATGGTGCGCCAGGCGTCAAGCTGGGCAGCGCCGAACTCCGCTTTTTCGCGAGGGTGCCAACCGATACTGGTCGGATAGAAAATTACCTGTGCGCCGCTGAGGGCGGTGATACGCGAGCCTTCGGGATACCACTGGTCCCAGCAAATCTGCACCCCGATTTTTCCGTACTTCGAGTTGAAATTCGGAAAGCCGAGATCGCCGGGCGTGAAATAGAATTTCTCATAGTAGAGCGGATCGTCGGGGATGTGCATCTTGCGGTATTTACCGAGAAAGGTGCCATCGGCGTCGAGGACCGCACAGGTGTTGTGATAGACACCGGCGGCGCGACGTTCAAAGAGCGAGACGACAAGGACGACCTTTTGTTCCTTCGCAATTTTCGCGAGAACTTCGGTGGCGGAGCCGGGGACGGGCTCCGCGAGGTCGAATAGCGCCGCATCTTCCTTGCGGCAAAAATATTCACTGCGAAAAAGCTCGTGCAGAGAGATGATCTGCGCACCGCGGGCCGCGCCTTCGCGGATTTTGTCGATGGCGTGAGAGAGATTCTCGTCGGCGTTTGCAGTGCAACGCATCTGTACGAGGCCGATTGTAAATTTGTCTGGCATAGAAATTTAGTTTAGCATGAGGCGCAATGGCGCTCATTCGTGTGATTGTGCTTTTCTTCCGCGCGCGTTTGTATTATCAATCTCATCGAGCATAGATTTGTGAACGCGCTTTAACAACGAATGAACCGCGTGGTGCGACGAGCAAGCGGTAACATCAAAATCCGTTCCGCGGATTTTCAGGAGCGTAAATGGCAAAGCCGAAGAAGACGGTCACCGGGCGCGTGCTGCACGATCCGGTCAAGGACAAGCTCCGGCCGATCTTCCCGTTGGACTTGTCAAAATGCCGAACCATCGACGAATTGGTGCGCGCGATGGGCGACACGGCGTATACCGGGCGGCAGATTGGCGACGCGGCGGAGGTGTTGGAAGCGATGGCGCGCGACAAAGATTGTTTCGTGGTGTTGACACTGGCCGGTGCGCTCACGGTTGGGAAAATGGGCCTCGTTTTTTGCGATTTGATCGAGAGCGGAATCGTCAAAGCCGTGGTTTCTACGGGTGCATTAATGGCTCATGGCCTTGTGGAGGCGACTGGGCTCTCCCATTTCCGGTACGACCCATCGAAGATGGACGACAAGGAGTTATTCGAGGCGGGTTATAACCGCGTATATGATTCGCTTGAACCAGAAACGAATCTCGATCATGTCGAAGAAGTAGTCGACCACATCTTCGACCAATGGGACGCGACCGAGACAGTTTGCAGCTGGAAACTTCACCGCAGGATCGGCGAATACTTGAAAGAACAAGCGGGTGGCCGAGGGATTTTGAAGTCGGCATACGAACACAAGGTGCCGGTATTCGTTCCGGCGTTTTCGGATTCGGAACTGGGTATCGACTTTGCGTTGCACAAGATCGCGCGGCAACGTTCGAGCCGGCCGCTGCTGCGGTTTGATCCGTTTGAGGACTTTGAGACGTTTGCGGATACCATGCTGGCGACGAAGCGCATGGGAATATTCACCGTCGGCGGGGGCGTGCCGCGGAATTGGTCGCAGCAATTTGGAGTTTATGCGGAGTTGATGGCACGACGCGGCTATAAGAAAGTACCGCTGAAACGGTACAACTATGGTGTGCGAATTTGTCCCGAGCCCGTGCATTGGGGCGGGCTGAGCGGGAGCACGTACACCGAGGCGGTGTCGTGGGGCAAGTTTGTGCCTCCAGAAGAAGGCGGACGTTTCGCGGAGGTTTTTGAAGACGCGACGGTGGCACTGCCGCTAGTGGTCGGAGCGGTGTTGCAGCGGATCGGGTACTTCAAACGCTGACGTGCACAGCGATTCGGCTCGCTGACATCCTGGAAGTATTCGCTATGGCCGGTCCAGCTTCCGCCCGATGCCGAAAGGAGAAATTTCCGTGGCCAAAACGACTGTGGTCAAGAGTCAATCCGTCTATGACGTCCATCCGGGCGTAGCGATGGCGCAGAAATGGATCGCGGAACTAAGAGACAAAACCGGGAAGTCGCTCGAGGACTGGACGGCGCTGGTGAAGAAACAAGGCCCGGACGGCCACATGAACCGCGTGAATTGGTTGAAGACCAAGCACAAAGTGGGACACAACAGTGCATGGGGAATTGCGGAACGCGTGGAAGGCGGCGGTGACGAAGATACTCCCGAAGCGTATCTTGCCGCGGCGGTTCGTTATATTGACGAGCAATATGCGGGCCCGAAGCAGAAGCTGCGGCCGCTATATGAGAAATTGCTGGCATTGGGGAGGGGAATTGGCGCGGATGTGAAAGCGTGCCCCTGCAAGACGATGGTGCCGCTGTATCGCAAGCATGTGTTTGCGCAAATCAAACCAACTACGAATTCACGGATCGATATGGGGTTTGCTTTGGCGACACACAAAGGAAAATTGCCAAAGCGATTGATCGATACAGGTGGATTGGCGAAAAAAGATCGCATCACCCACCGCATCGAAATCAAATCGGCAGCGGACGTCGATGACGAGATCAAAAAGTGGTTGCAGGTGGCCTATGACCTGGATGAGTAGATTCGGGGGACTACCCCGGATTCGGGCTGGAGGAGACATTTCCGAGCGCCGTTTCGATCGCGCACAACGAATGCGGGAATGACTGGGAACTGGACATGACGGAGGAGTCGCAGCAATAGGGCGTTTCGCCAACAAGCGCATCTTCGAACCGGAACAAGACCCGATGGCAGGGAATTCAGGGATGCGCTGACGTAACCGGCAATTTCAATCGTCTTCGCCAATCAGAATGGCGGCCCCGAGTACCGTGGTCCAAAGTCCGCGCTTGTCACCGACGGCGGATTGCGTGACGTTCATCGTGCGGACGATCTTGTTGGAGATGCGATAGACCTCTTTTTTCTCGTCGAAGGAAAGATCAGGATCAAATTCAACGTTGAGGGTCGTCGCCAGCATCTCTGCCGCGAGTTCTTCGGCATACTCACCGGCGACTTCCTCGGTTTCGCCGAAGGAATGATGTTCGGAGAGGTAGCCATACATCGATTTGTCGCTGGGTAGCGCCAAACCGATGCTTGCGGCAATCAACCGGTGCGCTTCTTTGGTGGAATTCTCGCTGATAACGGTAAACGCCACCTGGCCAGGCTTGATGTATTTCAGTCCTTCACTGCGCGAGATCAATTTGCAATTCGGAGGGAAGATCGAGGAAACCCGCACGATGTTGCACGCTGCAATTCCGGCGTTCCTAAGGGCCAACTCAAAGCTCGAAAGCCTTTCACGATGTTTTCCGACGCCTTTGGTGAGAAATATTTTCTTCGCGACGAACGCCATGGTGCCGGTGTGGGTGCCTCCGTGAGTGGGCTGAGAGCGGAAATTTTACCGCTGTGGAAAAGTAACAAGAAGGTTTTGCAGTGTCAACGCAATTCCCAGACTGTGCGCACGAGAAAGGAGAGCGATGAGAGCACAAGGGCAGAAGTTTTACTCGCATAACGGCGGCATGGCGCGGAATTGTTAACGTCTGATGAAATTATTCCGCGGCAACGTGCCGCAACAGTTTGCCAAGGGGCTTGCTGAGGGCCAGGACCTTACCGAGATCGGCTGGCGTGAAATCCGGTCCCGCGGTCACGGGGCTCGAACCTTTGCGACTGATCTGGATCACTCCAATGACTTTGTCACCTGCCAGGATGGGCGCGCTGATGATCTTTTGAATGGCGTCTCCCGGATCACCGGTGCCCGTTTTCACGCCTTCGAACACGGTAGCGTGCCGCGCGCTGGAGAAATGGTTGTCAATTTCCGGCCGATTTTCGCGGGCGGTGCGCGCGGCCATTGCCGAGTTGCTCGTCAAAGGGATAAAACCGACATTCTTCAGTGCCTCCGGCGCCAAAAAGTGCAAATGCCGCCATTTCACTGATAATCCCAGTATTCCGACTTCGTCGGCCTTCACACTCAAGTTCTTTGCAATGCGCTCGGCAACGGAAGACCACGCGACGGGAGCAGCATCCTCCACAGCTTGGTCGAGGGTATCAGCAAGGCGTTCGAGTTCTGTGACTAAGCTCATGTTTTGTCCAGAAAGTTTGCGCAGCGCTGCAACCAGGAGAAAGTCCCTGGCAAATTATCCTGATGATCATCAAGAATAGCATCTTCGCCGACCGCCAAATTGCAAAAAATGCGTAACTCGTCGTTACTGATACGAGTCATAAATAGCAAGACGAGTGAAAATCATTTCAAATTATTCGTTCGTCTCCTAAAGCTCGGCAACTTGCATCACTGATCTCAACTCCCTATACTGATTTTGCCGCGATTCTGAGCGCCGAAACGCAAGGACGCGGCGGAGAGGGCATGTCCGCTACGGCAACCCGGCCTGACACCAGTTATTTCCTCCGCAAGCTGCATTCTTTGACCGGCATCGTTCCTGTTGGCGCATTTCTGGCGGAACATTTCTGGTCCAATAGCGCCGCACTTGTTGGCAGACACCAATACGACGAGACTTCCCAGGCGTTGCAGACGATTCCATTCCGCATTTTCGTCGAATGGGCCTTCATTTTTCTGCCGATTCTCTATCACGGAGGTTATGGCGTTTACATCTGGCTGCGCGGGCAATCGAACGTTTCCGAATATCCGTGGGTGAAAAACTGGTTATATACCCTGCAGCGCTATACCGGACTGATTGCATTTGCCTATGTCGGCTGGCATTTGTACGCCGAGCGCTGGCTGACGCACGGAACGTCTACGTACGCCACCGTCGAGCGCGATCTGCAGAATCCCTGGTATCTGACCTTTTTTTTCGTGGGCGTTTTGGCTTCTTCGTTTCATCTAGGCGTCGGAATCTGGAATTTTCTGTGCAAGTGGGGACTGGCGGCCACGGTTCGAGCGCAACGCGCCGCGGGACAGCTGGGCGTGCTGGTTGGCGTTACGTTTAGCGTGGTAGGCGTGCTGATCCTTCTCAGCTTCCGGCTGGATTGGCATCCGTTCGCTTCCTATGTCACCTCAAAATGAGACAGCCAAAGATAATCGTCGTGGGCGGAGGACTGGCCGGGCTGATGGCCACGATTCGCGTGGCGGAGGCAGGGGTGCCGGTCGAGTTGTTCTCGATCGTGCCAGTAAAGCGTTCGCATTCGGTCTGCGCGCAGGGCGGGATCAACGCGGCCAAGAACCAAAAAGGCGAAGGCGATACGACGCAGAAGCATTTTGACGACACAATTTATGGCGGAGATTTTCTCGCAAATCAGCCGTTGGTTAAACGCATGTGCGAGGCCGCTCCGGGAATCATCGATTTGCTCGACCGCATGGGCGTCACGTTCAACCGCACTCCGGAGGGATTGCTCGATTATCGGCGCTTCGGCGGCACGCTGTATCACCGCACGGCGTTCGCGGGCGCCACCACCGGGCAGCAACTTCTCTACGCGCTCGACGAGCAAGTGCGACGGCACGAATCCGAAGGGCGCGTGACCAAACGCGAGGGCTGGACGTTTCTGTCGGCGGTCATCGATGAAAGCGGAGCAGGTCGCGGAGTCTGTGCCATGGATTTGCGCTCCATGGAGGTGAAGACGTTTCCCGCGGACGCGATCATTTTTTGCACCGGTGGCATCGGCGCCATTTTTGGCCGTTCGACGAACTCCGTGGTCTGCACGGGCTCGGCGCAATCCGCGCTCCTGCAGCAAGGCGTCGATTACGCCAACGGCGAATTCATCCAGGTTCACCCAACCGCGATTCCCGGCGAGGATAAGCTGCGGCTCATGAGCGAATCCGCTCGCGGGGAAGGAGGCCGCGTCTGGGTCCCACGGAATCCCACCGACAAACGCCCGGGGAAGAGCATTCCGGAGGCCGACAGATTTTATTTTCTGGAACAGTGGTATCCGAAATACGGCAATTTGGTACCTAGGGACATCGCAACACGCGCGATTCATCGCATCGTCTACCAGGAAAAGCTGGGCATCGACGGTCAAGCGGCTGTGTATCTCGATGTGACCCACATTCCGCGCGAAACGCTGGACCGCAAGCTCGAAGGTATCCTTGAAATCTACGAAAAATTCTTGGGCGTAGACCCGCGCGAAGAGCCGATGAAGGTTTTTCCGGCCATGCACTACACGATGGGCGGAATTTGGGTCAATAATGACGATCAGGCCACAAGCGTTCCTGGAATTTACGCGGCCGGCGAATGCGAATACCAGTATCACGGGGCGAACCGGCTGGGAGCGAATTCCTTGGTGTCGTGTATCTTTGGAGGCGGGATTGCTGGCCCGGCGGCCGTGAAATATGCGCGAGGCTCCGAAAAAGGCGCGGACTCCGTGGATTCCAGCGTGTTTCTCCGCGAGCAAAGACGCCAGGAAGCAAAGAATGAGGCGCTGATCGCGCAGGATGGCGCCGAAAACCCGATCACTATCTGGAAGGAACTCGGCGAAATCATGACCGAGCACGTCACCGTGACGCGCATTAACAAGAATCTCGAAGGCGCGTACGCGAAGCTGAACGAATTGGAGGCGCGATACCGGAAAATCAATCTGAGCGACCGTACACGCTGGTCGAATCAAACGCTCAATTTTGCCCGCGAGTTGGAGAACATGCTGATTTTGGCGCGCGTGATCACCCTCGGCGCGTTTTACCGGAATGAATCGCGCGGCGCGCACTACAAACCCGATTTTCCGGATCGCGACGACGCCAACTGGCTGAAGACCACGCGCGCAAAATGGGTCAACAACGACATTCAGCTCAGCTACGAGCCGGTGGATATTTCGCAAATTCCACCGCGACCGCGACGCTATGATGCGGCGAAATGAGATAGCAATGGCCGAAACGAATCAAGTCGTCCTGCGTATCAAGCGACAATCGAGCCCGACAGAAGCGGCGCGCTGGGAAGAGTTTGCGCTCCCGTGGCGTCCGTCGATGAACGTCATCATCTGCTTGCGCGACATCGCTGAAAACCCGGTCACGCGCGACGGTAAAAAGACCACGCCCATTTCCTATGACTCCAATTGCCTCGAGGAAGTGTGCGGCTCTTGCGCGATGCTGATCAACGGTAAGGCGCGCATGGCGTGCTCGGCGCTTGTTGACCAGCTCGAACGACCCATCCGCATCGAGCCAATGTCGAAATTTCCTGTAGTGCGGGATCTCGCCGTCGATCGTCAGTTCATGTTTGAAAGTCTAAAACGGGTGAGAGCGTGGATTCCCATCGACGGCAGTTACGATCTCGGAGAAGGTCCTCGCATAGCTCCCGAAACGCAGGAACGCGCATATCCGCTCTCGCGTTGTATAACGTGCGGCAACTGTTTGGAAGTTTGCCCGCAAGTAAATGAACATACCGAATTCATGGGCGCCGCCATTTTCAGCCAAGTTCGCCTCTTTAACATGCATCCCACCGGCGCGATGCACGCGAAGGAACGCTTGCAAGCCGCGATGGGTCACGGCGGCATTGAAGACTGCGCCAATGCGCAAAACTGCGTGAAGGCTTGTCCGAAGGAAATTCCCCTCACCGAATCCCTTGCCGAAATCAACCGCCAGGCGTGGAAACAAGCCCTCCTCGGTTGGCTGATAGGGTAAACTCTCACCACTTGTTCACGATCTCAGGGAGGATGCATGCGCCCAGCCCGCGCCATTTTGCTGTTCGCTGTGATTTCTCTGCTAGCCAAAAATACCTTGGTTCGCTCGGTTCCCGCCGATGATTTAGCCGAACGAGCACACAAACTGCAATTCTCATCGATCGTCATCGATACCCACGACGACACGACGCAGAGATTCTTTTCAAAGGCGGGCTTCGATTTAGGCAAGCGCAATCCGGATGGAGCCATTGACATCCCGCGCATGCGCGAAGGCGGCATGAATGGGATCTTCTTTTCGATCTGGATCGACGGCCACATCATGGGCCCGCCCGCCATCCAGAAAGCGCTCGATCAAATCGACGCGGTGCGGGAAAACGTCACCCAGCATCCGAAAGAAATGGTGATGGCGCGAACCGCTGAAGACGTCCGCCGCGCCCACGCACAAGGCAAAATCGCCGCGTTAATGGGCGTCGAGGGCGGCCACATGCTTGGCAACGACATCCGCATGGTGCGCATCTTCTCCGATCTCGGCGTGCGCTACATGACGCTCTCCCATTTTTACAACACGGAGTGGTCTGATTCTTCCACCGACACGCCCGCGCACAACGGTCTTACCGACTTCGGCAAAGAGATCGTGCGGGAAATGAATCGTCAGGGAATGCTAGTGGATATCTCCCACGTCAGCGACAAAACCTTTTACGATGCGCTCGAGATCAGCAAGGCTCCGCTGATCGCTTCGCATTCCTCCTGCCGGGCGCTGTGTGATCATGTGCGTGACATGAGCGACGACATGATCAAGGCGCTCGCTGCCAAAGGCGGCGTGATCCAGATCAATTATGAGAAAAGCTTCATCGATCAGGGTTACAAGGATGCATCTGCAAAGGCCACCGGCGGCGTAGTCGAGCTGATCAGTCAGCTTAAGAAGACGTGTGGCGACGACGAAGAATGCTTCGAGCGGGAAGGTGCCAAGCTCGAAAGGAGGCTCACCGACGAAGGCAAGCTGCCGCACGTCACCTGGGAAAGGATCATCGATCACATCGATCACGCCGTGAAGCTGGTGGGAGCCGATCACGTAGGGTTGGGCTCCGATTTTGATGGGGCGAACATGCCTGAAGGTATGGAGGACGCCTCGAAGCTGCCGAAAATCACGGAGGCGTTGGTGCGGAAGGGTTATTCCGAAAGCGACATCCGGGAAATTCTCGGCGAAAACACCTTGCGCATCATGGAGCAAGCCGAGAAAGTGAGCAAGGAACTTCAGGCCCAGCCATAGTCGCAATCGCCCTACGAACGGTGCGGGCGATTCCAGCGGCTAGGAGTCACCCTCAACGCCTGGGAGTATGATGCGGAGTGAAGCGCGTCGAACCATGCTTTTGCCTCAGTCTCTGTCTCGCGGCTTTTGTATTCGTGGAGACCGGCGTGAGTAGCGACGACATCACCGTGCGAGCGCGCAATCTGCATTTTTCCTCCATCGTTGTGGACACCCACGCAGACACTACGCAACGCTTCATGGACGGCGATTTCGATCTTGGTCCGCGCAATCCGAAGGGGAGCGTCGACATCCCCCGCATGAAACAGGGCGGGCTCGATGCGATCTTTTTCTCGATCTGGATTCCCAGCAAGATCACCGGTCCAATCGCGGTGAAGCGCGCCCTGGAGCAAATCGAAGCTGTTCGCGAGCAAGTCCCCAAGTATTCACAAGATTTGGTGCTTGCTACAACAGCCGCTGAAGTGCGCGAAGCACGCCAGCCGGGCAAAATCGCATTGCTGATAGGCGTCGAGGGCGGCCACATGATCCACGGCGACCTTGGCGTTCTGCGAAAGTTCGCTGATCTGGGCGTGCGGTATATGACTCTGACGCACAGCGGCAATTGCGAGTGGGCCGACTCTTCCACCGACCGGCCCGTGCACAACGGCCTCACCGATTTCGGCAAAGACGTCATCCGCGAAATGAATCGCCTGGGGATGATGGTCGATGTCTCACATGTTAGCGATAAGACCTTTCGTGACGTATTGAGCGTCAGCAAGGCGCCCGTCATCGCTTCACACTCAAATTGCCGCGCTTTGTGCGATCATCCTCGCAATATGAGTGACGATATGATTCGGGCACTAGCCGCCAAAGGTGGCGTCATCCAAATCAATTATCACGTCGGCTTTCTCAGTCAGATATTTCGCAGTGCCGAAAGAAACCACCCGGAAATCAATCAGTCCATCGCCATGGAAGTCCAGAAGCGCTGCGGGGAAAAAGAAGGCTGCCAGTTGATCGAAGGGGATCGGATCACGCGGGAATACGTCGAGCAAGGCAAACTGCCTCGCGTAGATTGGACGAAAATCATCGAACACATCGACCACGCGGTGAAAGTGGCTGGAATCGATCATGTAGGTCTTGGCTCTGATTTCGACGGCGCCAACATGCCGTTCGGCATGGAAGATGCGACGAGCCTGCCCAAAATCACGGAAGCCTTGTTACGGAAAGGCTACTCCGAGGATGACGTGAAGAAGATTCTCGGCGAAAATACGTTACGGCTCATGGCGGATGTCGAACGAATCAGCAGGGAACTGAACACCGCGAAACAGAACTGAAGTGTTGTACGCTGTTTTACAAATACGCGTCAGGGGAGATGGATCGAGATGAACGCAAGCGTTAAGTCAGGAAAGTTTGCAGCCAGCACGAAGTTCGCGGCTCTACTTCTCACGGCCATGGCAACGACATTGTTTCCCGCTCCGGCGCAGGCTCGTCCCCCGGCGCGAACGGCTCAGCCGAAAGCGCCAGCTCAGGGCACCACCACCAAGAAGTCCGCACCGGCCGCACGCCCGGCCTACGATCGAACGCTCTTGCATCCCGCGCTGTTGAAAGAGAAAGCTCCCGACCAATACAAGGTGCAATTTTCGACCACGCGAGGCGACTTCATTGTCACCATCACACGTTCATGGGCTCCTCTCGGCGCCGATCGCTTCTACAACCTGGTCAAGCACCACTTTTATGACAACGCCAGCCTGTTCCGCGTACTGCCTGGCTTCGTAGCACAGTTCGGCATCAGCGCCTACCCCCCTGTGAATAAGGTCTGGGAGCCCGCTGTAATCAAAGACGACCCGGTGACGCAAAGCAATCTCCGCGGCTACCTGACCTTTGCCACCGGAGGTCCGAACACGCGCACGACACAGGTGTTTATCAATTTGGTCGACAACAAGCGCCTCGATTCCATGGGCTTTGCCGCTTTTGGTCAGGTGACCGACGGTATGAAGGTCGTCGACATGTTCTACGATCAGTACGGCGAGGGGGCGCCCTCGGGTGGCGGGCCGGACCAGGATCAAATCCAGAAACAGGGCAAGCCGTATCTCGACAAAGGTTGGCCGAAGCTAGACTACATCAAGACGACAACGATCATCTCGCCAGCCCCGACCCCGGCGACGAAACCTGCCGCGGGCGCGAAAACAAACGCTCCGGCAGCCCAAAAAACACAGTAAGGTGCTAATCATTCGTTTTTCAAGGCAGACGAATCTATTTTCCGCATTTGACATCGGAGGGAGCGGACCGTATCCTAAGCCCATACATGATCCTGTCTGGCCAGACCGTGCTTTGTCCCTGTGCGTGTAACGCTGCGTGTCGCAGGACGCCCATCTCTGGCCAAGGGAGTTTCCGGACCTAAGTTAGCTAGTTAGCGCGAGTTCCGAAGCCCACGTGCCAGAGGTTCAGGCAACGTGGGTTTTTTGTTTTTTTGGGCGGGTTAAAATCGCAGATGGCTGAAACCGTTAAAGAAACCAAAGCGCAGCGCATCGAACGCTTCAAGCGCGAAAAGAACGCTTGGGAGCATTTCGACGAAATCCGTGAATTTGCCCGCCAGGGTTATGATTCCATTCCCCCGGAATGGTTCGGCACGTACCTCAGGTCGTGGGGTATTTATACCCAGGGTGATGGGGTCGGGGTTGTCGGCGGCAGGAACGGCGAAGGCAAATCCACGCCGTTCTTCATGGTCCGCATTCGTATTCCTAACGGGCTGCTCACCAGCCAGCAGACCCGCGCTGTGGCCGATCTCGCAGAGCTCCACGCTCGCGGCGTAGCTGACATCACCGTCCGTCAAAACATCCAACTGCACTGGGTCACTCTGGAATCGCTCCCGGACGTGATCGAGTCTGTTCGAGACGCCGGCCTGACGACGGTCGGCGCCTGCGGCGACGTCGCCCGCAACGTTACCGGCTGCCCGCTGGCCGGCTTCGACGCCCATGAATTCTGCGATGCGTCTCCGCTCGCTCTCGAAATCGATCGCCAACTCGGAGGCAACTCCGAGTTCTACAATCTCCCCCGCAAGTTCAAAATCTCCGTCACCGGCTGCCGCTCGTGGTGCAACTATCCCGAAATAAACGATATCGGCTTCACGCCCGCCACGAGGCGTCGCGCGGCTGGTCTCGAAACGGGCTTTTCGGTTCGTGTCGGTGGCGGTCTCTCGACCGATCCGCACCTTGCTGTCCGCCTGAACGCCTTCGTCCGATGGAATCAGGTCGCCCCAGTCGCTCGCGGCATCGCGGAGGTCTTCCGCGAAGCTAAGGTCCTGCGCGAAAACAGGGAACGCGCCCGCCTGAAATTTTTGTTCCTCCAGCACGGCTGGACGGCGGACAGCTTCCTCGCCGCCCTGCAGGAGCGTATCGGCTTCACCCTCGATCCGGCCGAGCCGGAAGAGGTTCCTTCCGACGTTCATCGCGACCATGTCGGCGTTTACGCCCAAAAGCAACTCGGCCTATCCTACGTCGGCGCCAACATTCTCAGCGGCCGCATCACCCCCGTGCAACTTCGCCTGGCAGCAAACCTTTCAGATCGCTATGGCGACGGCCATGTGCGCAACACCGTGACGCAGAACCTCGTGATCGTAAACGTGCCCGACCAGCAAGCCGCGCGGGTCGCCGCAGAACTCACCGCCGGAGGCCTTCCGGTGCACGCTCCCGCCTTCGCCCGAGCCGCGGTGGCCTGCACTGGCACGGAATTCTGCAAACTCGCCCTTACAGAAACCAAAGCCTTCGCTCGCTGGCTCGCCAACGAGATGGATGAGCGCATCCCCGGCTTCCATGAGCAACTGCGCATCAACGTCACCGGCTGCCCCAACAGCTGCGGCCAGCACTGGATTGCCGACATCGGCCTGGAAGGCAAGAAAATCAAAGTCGACGGCAAAATGGTTGACGCCTACTATTTCTGCATCGGCGGAAGTGTCGGAGAATTCGCCTCCATCGCGCGCCCGGTCGGCTATCGCTGCCCTGCCACCAGCGTGCCTGATGCCATCGAGCGATTGCTCCGTCAGTTCAATGAAAATCGTGAACCGGGCGAAAATCTCCGCCGGTTCTTCGCCCGTCATTCCAACGAAGACATTCGCGCCATTCTGGCCGGGGGTTTCACTGTCGCGGTGGAGCGCGACCGCGCCGGCCAAAGCGCCATACCCATCGGGGTAGAGAATTAATGGGCAAGGTCTATCTCATCGGTGCGGGCCCTGGCGATCCCGAGCTACTGACTGTGAAAGCGGCGCGCCTGCTCGAACAAGCGACGATCGTCCTGCACGATTCGCTCGTCAGCAGGGAAGTGCTGAGGATCATCCGCCGTTCAGCCGAACTCATCGACGTAGGGAAGCGCTGCGGCCAGAAACTTCTCACGCAGGACGAAATCAACGCGCTGCTGATCTCGTTCGCCGCAAGCCACGAAGCGGTCCTTCGCCTCAAAGGCGGCGATCCGGTGGTTTTCGGCCGCGCCGGAGAGGAAATCGAAGCCCTTCGTCGGGCCGGCGTCGCTTTCGAGATCGTTCCCGGCATCACGGCCGCTCTCGGCGCCGCCGCGGTCGCAGGAATCTCCCTCACCGACCGCCGCACCGCGTCGCAAATTGTCATCACCACCTATTCGCGCGGCTCCGACTCGGCCCTAGCTGATCCGTTCGCGGTTACCCCGCAACTTAACTGGGCCGCCATCTCCAGTTCGACGACGCTGGTGCTGTACATGCCCGGCGCCGACTACGCCGAAGTCTCGCGCCGCCTCCGCGACGCGGGCCAGCCCGACGATCTATCATGCGTCATCGTCTCCAACGCTACCAGCGCCCAGCAACAGATTTGCTGGACCAACGTCGCAGGCCTCGCCAGCGCAGCAAAACTCGCCGCACCCGCATTGCTGATCGTAGGCCGCGTAGCCACCCAACAGGTCGAAAAAATCGCCGCGAGCCGTTGGCGTCCAGAACCAAGCGAACGCCCATCGAAGCACCCAACCATCAGTTAACCCTGAGCCGCCCTCTTAAGAGGGCGGGATAAGGAGAATAAAATGAGCGCCAATACTCAACCACTCGTGCCCAGAAAAAAAGTTTTGTCTGTCGACACCTGGGCCGTAATCGTCGCCCTTATCGCCGCCTTGTTAATCCGCGCGGGCGTCGTTAGTCATGTTCCCTGGTGACGACATCAGAATCGATATTCATTTTCACGGAAAATGGAGGACGTAACCAAGCCATGGCTTCATCCATAGCACTCCCGCGGGTCCGCAGCGAGCAGCCGCTCTTGCAATTATTCAGCGTAATTCCCGGCGTTCTGCTGCTGGCGGCCGTGGGCTACGCAGGCAAACTCCTCGAAAAAAACGTAGGCGCGCAGGCCAAATCCCATCATTGGACCTTCCCCAATATCGAATACGTCCTTTGGGCCATCCTGATCGGCTTGGCCATTTCGAACACGGTAGGCGTGCCCGAAGTTTTCCGCGCAGGTGTAGCCACCTACGAATTCTGGCTGAAAGCAGGCATCGTCCTACTGGGAGCCCGCTTCCTCCTGGGCGATGTCGTGAGGTTGGGCGGCGTAAGCCTCGGCCTGGTCGCGCTGGAAATCGCCGGTGCCACCGCTTTCATGCTCTATCTCGGCCGTGCCTTCGGTCTGCGCCCCAAGCTCACCACGCTTCTCGCGGTAGGCTCCGCGGTCTGCGGGGTAAGCGCCATCATCGCCACGCAAGGCGCCATCGACGCCGACGAAGAAGACTCCTCGTTTGCCATCGCCGCCATACTGGCCCTAGGTGCGCTGTCACTGTTCACCTTCCCGCTGATCGGCCACTGGCTTCATCTCAGCGACCATGCCTACGGCCTGTGGGCTGGTCTCGCCGTCGACAACACCGCCGAGGCCACTGCGGCAGGCGCGCTCTATTCCGACGCTGCCGGCAAACTAGCCGTGCTGGCGAAGACTACCCGTAACGCCATGATCGGTTTTGTAGTTTTGGCCTATGCCATCTACTGGGCCAGCCAAGGCCAAGCAAGGACGGTAAAGAACAAAGCCGCTTTTCTCTGGCAAAAATTTCCCAAGTTTGTCCTGGGCTTCCTACTGATCTCCGTCCTCGCCACCTATCATTTCTTCAGCAAGGATCAAGTTACAGCCCTGGCCAATCTCTCCCGCTGGGCTTTCCTTCTGACCTTCGCCGGCGTAGGGCTACGCACCAATTTCCGCGAAATGCGCAAACAAGGCCTCCGCCCGTTCGCGGTAGGCGCCATCGGGGAGGTTGTAATTGCCATCTTCACGCTCGGTCTGGTTGCAGGCGCGGAAAAACTCTTCGGCTTCTAGTATTTCCTTGGGCCATAAAAAGAAGGGGGCGCCGGGCTGGCGCCTCCTCTGGATCTTCTCCCAGTTCTCGGTGTTTCGACCTCTGGCTTACCACGAGCCTCGAAGGGCCCCCGGTGTTAAATCCTCCTCCGCGTTTTTGTCCGTATCTTTACTTCGCTGTTTCCTTACCTTTGGTCGCTTCCTCAAATCCCCAGCACGCTGACCAGTTCCTTCACCGAGCCTGCGGACTTTTGCAGAGCGGCATTTTCTTCCGCGGTCAGTTTGATCTGGATGATCTCTTCGGCCCCTTTGGCGCCTAGTTTTACCGGGACGCCGACGAAGAGGCCCTTTATGCCGTATTCGCCCTCGAGGTAGACGGCGCAGGGCAGGATCTTCTTTTTGTCCTTCAGGACGGCCTCGACCATTTCGACAGCGGCTGCGGATGGGGCGTAGTAGGCCGATCCGGTTTTCAGCAGGTTCACGATTTCGGCGCCGCCTTTGCGGGTGCGCTCCACGATGGCGTCAATCTGATCCTTCGGCAGCAAATCCGGCAAAGGAATCCCCGCCACTGTCGAATAGCGCGGCAGAGGCACCATGTCATCTCCGTGCCCGCCCAAAACAAACGAATGCACATTCTCCACGCTAACCTTGCACTCCATCGCCACAAACGCACTCATGCGCGCAGAATCCAAAACGCCAGCCATCCCCAATACGCGGCTCTTTGGAAACCCGCTAGCTTTAAACGCCGCCTGTGCCATAGCGTCCAGAGGATTCGTCACCACAATAATTACGCAATTCGGAGAGTGCTTCACGATTTGCTCGACGACCGCCTTCACCACGTCATAGTTCGCCTTGAGCAAATCGTCCCGCGACATCCCTGGCTTCCGCGGAAATCCCGCGGTAATCACCACCACATCGCTATTCGCCGTGCCGCTATAATCCCCGCTGGCAGTAGACAGCCCTGTAGCAAACGAATCGGTGCGCGTAATCGGTCCCGACTCCACCATATCCAACGCCTTGCCCGCCGGCGGCCCATCCAAGATGTCCGTCAACACCACGTCCGCCAGCTCCAAATCCACAATCCGCTGGGCCGTAGTCGACCCCACAAACCCGCCACCCACCACCGTAACTTTCTTCCGGCTCATTCCGCTCTCCGTCCTTTTTTCTTCGGTAATTCTTCCTTCTACTTTGCCACCGCCATGCCTTTCATATTCTCAATAATCGCCGAAGCAAACGCCGAAGTTCCCACTTTGGTGGCTCCCGGCATCAACCGTTCCAAATCGTAAGTTACCTTCTTCTGCTGGATCGTCCGCGCAATTCCGTTCTCAATCAATTTCGCCGCTTCCGTCCACCCCAAAAACTCGAGCATCATCGCCCCGGAAAGCATCACCGACGAAGGATTGATCACATCCTTGTCCGCATACTTCGGCGCCGTCCCATGCGTAGCCTCAAACACCCCGAATCCATCTCCAATGTTCGACCCCGGCGCCATCCCCAACCCGCCAACCTGCGCCGCGCAAGCATCCGACAAATAATCCCCATTCAAATTCGATGTAGCCAATACGCTGTATTCATCCGCCCGCATCAAAACCTGCTGAAACACGGAGTCCGCGATTCGGTCATTAATCATCAATTTCTTCTTCCATTGGCCCTTGCCATGCGTCGCGTAAATCTCGTCCAAGGTCTTCTTCACCTCATCGTAGAGCGTCTGCTTGAACGTATCGGTAGCCTGCTCCAACCCCGGTTCAATCATTGCCGCATTCTGTTCCGCGGTAAGGTGGGGATTCTTGTCCAAATTGTCGACAATCCAACTCTCGCGCTCCGTGATCGTCTCGGTGCGAAACTCCTCCTGTGCCAGCTCATAACCCCAGTCGCGAAATCCGCCCTCGGTGAACTTCTGAATGTTCCCCTTATGCACCAGAGTCACGCTCTTGCGTTTATTCGCCAAAGCATATTTGACCGCCCGCCGCACAAGCCGTTTTGTTCCGGTAGGCGAAATGGGCTTAATCCCCACGCCCGAATCCCACCGAATCTGTTTCTTCCCACCCTTCAACATCTCGCCGTTCAAAAACTGCAGCAATTTCTTCGCTTCCGGCGACCCCGATTTCCATTCAATGCCGATGTAAACGTCTTCGGTATTCTCGCGAAAAATAAACACATCCATCTTCTCCGGTTCCCGCACGGGAGAGGGAACTCCAGGAAAATACCGCACCGGCCGCTCGCAGGAATACAAATCCAAGAGCTGCCGCAAAGCCACATTCAAGGACCGGATCCCGCCGCCCACAGGCGTCGTGAGAGGCCCCTTGATGGCCACCCGAAAATCCCTAATGGCGTCCACCGTCTCATCCGGCAGCCATTCCTTGAACGCATTGAACGCTTTTTCGCCGGCAAACACCTCAAACCACGCAATCTTTCGCTTCCCGCCGTACGCATGTTCCACCGCCGCATCAAAAACGCGCCGCGAAGCCTTCCAGATATCCCGCCCGGTCCCATCGCCCTCAATAAACGGAATGATCGGGTTGTCCGGCACCTGCAATTCACCACCGCTGTAACCGATCGCTTTGCCGTCAGCGGGAATGGCCTGACCGTTGTAAGCGTTCTTCATGAGTTCCCAATCCTCCGAGGCAGTAAAACAATCCCAACCGACAGTGCCGGGCCTTCAACCGACCGCGGCACAGACTTCAGTTTGCGCCCTTCCACAGCTCGCAAATTCCGAAGTCCCATTTCGCACCATTGCCGGCCCGCTCTAAACATTCCAACCAGCCGCGCGAACCTGAAAACATACCACAACGACAAGGAAGATCGAAATTGGACGGTGTATACTCGGCGGACGAAAAACCGCCCAGCAAGGGCTTTGCCGGAGGAAATTCAGATGATGATCGACTGGAACGAATACCAGAAACAGATCGGCGCCACGCTCGGTGAGCTAATGAAACTGAGCCCGGACACTGTCCGCGGTTATCAGACCTTGGGCGCAGCGAACTTGAAAACAAGCAAGCTCGGTGAGAAAACCCGCCAGCTCATCTCGCTCGCCTGCGCGGTCACCACCCGTTGCGACGGCTGCATCATCGTGCACACCGATGCCGCGCTGAAAGCGGGAGCCAGCAAGGAAGAAATCGCCGAAGCCCTGGGCGTTGCCGTCTCCATGAATGCGGGCGCGGCCCTCATCTATTCCACACGCGTCCTGGACGCGGTCGCCGCCAAATCCTCGCAAACCCCGTCTGCCTGACGCCATCTCCGCGAAACTTGTACCAGTGCCGCACTCCTGCGTCCCTTCTCGGCAACGATGGTACGAGTTGCGGCAACCGTCATGCGGCGGGCATCCCGGCGCAATGTTCTGCGCCTCCAGCGGCTGCCTAATTTCCCGTGCGATCCACTCGCCCAGTGCGAACTCCGATCGCTTAAAACATATTCCACAAAAACTGGTTGTAAACTTCGTGGTGGAACTGCACTTCCGGCGCCTTCACGAAGGTCCCAAGCTGCCTCGCGCAACGATCCGCCGCCGCCTGTTTGAGATCGGCATAGCGTCCCTTAACATCTTCGCCAAGCAGATCGGTCGTCCACTTCGCCTTCCGGAAATCGTCGAGCGCCGTGTAAATGTTGTCCGGCAGATAGCGTTCCGCCTGCCGCAAGTTCTTGATCTTCGCCGTTGTGCCTTCGATGCCCGTCTTGAAGATCGAATGCATCACCAGGTACGGATTCGCATCCGGCGCCACCGAGCGCACCTCGACGCGCATGCTCTTCTCATTTCCAATCGGGATGCGGATCATCGAGCCGCGATCGACAGCCGACGCCTTGATCTGATTTGGCGCTTCAAAATGCGGATCCAGGCGCCGGTAGGCGTTCACGCTTGCATTCAACAACAAGCAGATGTCGTTCCCATGCGTCAGGATCCGATCCACAAACGCCCAGCCAAACTTGCTTAGTTTTTCCTCACCCTTGGGATCCCAACAAAGATTCTTGCCCTTTTGACTTACGGACACGTTGGTATGCATGCCGTTGCCGTTCACGCCCACCACCGGCTTCGGCAAAAAGCATGCCGTCAGTCCCATCTTGGTCGCCACCTGCCGGCAAATCAGCTTGTAAAGCTGGATCTGGTCCGCGGCGGCCACTACCTCGCCGTACCCGTAGTTGATCTCGAATTGCGAAGGCGCAACTTCGGGATGATCCTTCTCGTTCTGGAAGCCCATGGCGCGCTGCACTTCTGCGGTGGTGTCAATGAAGGTCCGCAGTGGATCGCTCGGCAGCGAGTGGTAATATCCGCCGGTGTTCACGTACTCAAATTTCAAGGTCTCGTTGTAGCGTGCCTCCGCATCAATCCCATTAAAAAGAAATCCCTCGATTTCGTTGGCCGCGTTCAGCGTGTACCCTTCTTTGTCGAACTGCTCCTGCGCGAATCCCTTAAGCACTCCGCGTATGTCTGCCGAATAAGGCGATCCGTCCTTGTCGATAACTTCGCCGAACACCAGCACCTTGCCGGAACCAAAAACATCTGCCGGCCCCCAGTAAAACGCGGACCAGTCCATCGAAAGGCGCAAATCGCTTTCCCGCTGCGCCGTAAATCCGCGGATCGACGAACCATCAAACGTGAGGTTGTCCCAGCTCTTTGTAAGAAACTTTTTATCGTAATCGAGCATGTGCAGGCGGCCTTCGAGATCGCTGAACAGCACGGTGACCGCCTTGATGCGCTTCTCGTCGGTCAGGTATTTGATCCGCTCTTCCTGAATGGTGTGCGCCGCCACGCGGTCGGCGCGTTGCTTCTTCGCCTTCAGATTAAGTTCTTCCAGCTCTTCGTACGTAAGGGCCAGGAAATTACGCAGTTCGTTCGACATGACTCTCCTCGAAATGAGTTGTTAGTGAATCTAGAGGCGGAATGATCAGGGGAAAAATACAAGTCATAAACACGGTAGGGTACCCCGGCATTCTCGCAGCGGTCAAATCGAAAAACCCAACCTTTAGCACGCGGAAAATCGATACCTCAAATCACAAACTCAAATCCCACCGGTCCAGCACGCCGGCTCTTCGCCAAGCCCAATCACCCCATGCCAACGACGGCCTAGTCGTAATACTCCTGCCCAAGATGCGTAATCAAATCCTCGCCCATCATCCACCGCAACGTATTCTTCAACTTCATGAGCTGAATGAAAAGGTCATGCTCGGGATACAATTTCGGAGCCGTCATCGGCGACTTGAAATAAAAGCTCAGCCATTCCTGAATCCCGCGCATACCTGCCCTCTGCGCCAGGTCCAAAAACAGAACGAGGTCCAAGACAATCGGTGCCGCCAAAATCGAATCGCGACAGAGGAAATCCACCTTGATCTGCATCGGATATCCCAGCCACCCGAAAATATCAATGTTGTCCCAGCCCTCTTTGTTGTCTCCGCGCGGCGGATAATAGTTGATGCGCACCTTGTGAAACATCTTGCTGTAGAGCTCCGGGTACAGGTCCGGCTGCAGAATAAATTCCAGAGCTCCCAGCTTCGATTCTTCCTTGGTCTTAAACGAGCCCGGGTCTTCCAGCACTTCACCGTCGCGATTCCCGAGAATGTTCGTCGAAAACCATCCGCTCAAGCCCAGCATGCGCGCCTTAAACGCGGGCGCCAGCACCGTCTTCATCAAGGTTTGCCCGGTCTTGAAATCCTTGCCGCAAATCGCAACGTTATGTTCCAGCGCCAGCTGCTGCATGGCCGGGAAATCCAAAGTCAGATTCGGCGCTCCGTTCGCAAACGGCACTCCGCTGGTCACCGAAGCCCATGCATACAACATCGACGGCGCAATCGCCGGATGGTTCGCCTGCATCGCCTCCACAAACTTCTCCGGCGTCGAGTGCACCTCCTCCGGCTTCAGGAAAATCTCGGTAGACCCGCACCAGCAGGTAACCATCCGCGAAACCTTATTCGTCTTCCGGAAATTCGCGATGTCTTCTTTGATCTGCAGCGCCCACTCATATTTGTTCTTGCCCTTCTTCACGTTCGGCCCGTCCAGCTTCTTCACATATTGCGGGTCAAACGCCGCTTTCATCGGCTTAATACCGGACAAGAACGGCTTCACCTTCGCCAAATCCTCCAAGCTCAAGACGCCCGCATTCGACGCTGACTGAAACGCATTGTCCTTATAAATATCCCAACCACCGAACACGAGGTCGTCCAAGTCCTCAAGCGGCACAAATTTCTTGATCTGCGGCGAGCGGCGATCGGTGCGCTTTCCCAGCCGGATCGTTCCCATCTGCGTCAACGAGCCCACTGGATGGGATTTGCCCTTGCGGACCAGTTCAACACCGGCCATAAACGTGGTGCTGACGGCGCCCATTCCGGGCAGAAGCACGCCCAGTTTTCCCTTGGCTGCTTCAATTTTTACAGGCTTATCCATACCGCTCCTTCGCAGGGTGAACCCTTTTTGGTTGTACGTGCGCGTTTCGCTTGGCACTGAGCCCCAGCTCAGGCAATTCCGGCTAAACAAACCAGTAATCATGCGCGATCAAGATGGGATTTGCAAATTCCAACCAGGCCAAAGGTTGGGCGCGAAGCGATCGGTTTTTGTAATAGAATCCACGCGCCGTGTTCGCGCCTTTGGTCTGCGGAGGTTTATATGCGCTTGTCTCGCTCCTTCAGAAGATGCTTTGCTGCAGTCGCGGTAGTCGTGGCGTTGTGTGTGGCGGGTTTGCTGTTGGCGGGCCGCGGCGATTCGCGGTTGGTCATGCGTCTTGCGGCGGCTAGTGGCCAGGCGTGTCCGAACGACGATAGCGGGTTGAAACTGCCGGCCGGGTTTTGCGCGACGATATTTGCCGACGAGATTGGGCACGCCCGGCATATGGTAGCCGCGTCGAACGGTGTGCTGTACGTCAATACGTGGTCGGGGGAATACTACGGAAACGATACTTCGCACGCGGGCGGATTCTTGGTGGCCCTGCAAGACAAAGCGGGAGCAGGGAAGGCCGACGGCAAGCAACGCTTCGGCGAAACGGTGCAGACGGGCGGACATGGCGGGACGGGCATCGGGTTCTATAAGGGCGCGGTTTATGCGGAGAGCAACGATCGAATCGTGCGTTACGTGCTGGGTGCGGATTCGATCGTGCCGACAAGCGCAGCGGTGACCGTGGTGTCGGGGTTGCCGCTGGGCGGCGACCATCCGATGCATCCCTTTGTGATCGGTCCGGAAGGGATGTTGTTGGTGGATGTGGCGAGCGCGACCAACGCGTGCCAATTGCAGAATCGGACCCTGAAGTCACCAGGCGCGGACCCATGCACGGAGCTCGAGACCCGCGGCGGGATCTGGCGGTATGACGCGAACAAGGCGAATCAAGCTTTTTCAAAGGCTGCGCGCTATGCCACGGGGATTCGAAATGGGGAAGGATTCGCGATCGATGCGCAAGGGCGGATTTTTGTCACGCAGCACGGGCGGGATCAACTGCATTCAAACTGGCCGGACCTGTATCGGCCGGACCAGGAAGCCACCCTTCCGGCCGAAGAGTTGCTGCTGTTGAAGCAAGGCGGCGATTACGGGTGGCCGGAATGCTACTACGATTCGTTTGTGCAGAAGCTGGTGCTGGCGCCGGAGTATGGTGGTGACGGGGGCAAGAAAGTTGGCGTGTGCGCGGACAAGGTTGCGCCGACGGCGGCGTTTCCGGCGCATTGGGCACCGAATGCGATGGCGCACTACGACAAGAAGGAATTTCCGGCGCGGTACCGCGAAGGAATGTTCATCGCATTTCACGGATCGTGGAATCGCGCCCCGTACCCGCAGGGTGGGTATAACGTCGTGTTTCAGCCGTTCTCGGGCGATCACGCGTCGGGGAATTGCGAGATTTTTGCGGATGGATTTGCGGGAGCGGTCAAGTCGCCAGACGGCGCCGTACATCGGCCCAGCGGGCTGGCAGTCGGGCCGGATGGCGCGCTGTATGTTTCTGATGATGTGCGCGGGCGGATCTATCGCATTGTGTATCACGCCGGAGGCTCCGCGAGCGGCACAGAAGGTGTGACCGCGTGTCCCAGCGCGACAGAGGGCGCCGGCGAGATCGCCGAGGCGCCTGCGAAACCGCCGGAAGGCACGCATCCCGACGCAGGAGTTCCCGTGCCGGACGGGGCGACGCCGGAAATCGTGGCGCTTGGGGAGCGGGTTTATCACGGTCAGGTGGGCGGGGCGGCATGCATGGGTTGCCACGGCAACAGCGGTCAGGGTTCGACACTGGGCCCGGCTTTGACGGGGAAGAAATGGCTGTGGTCGGACGGGAGTTACGCCGGAATCGCGAAGACCATACGCGAAGGAGTGCCGCAGCCCAAGCAATATCGCAGTCCTATGCCGGCGATGGGCGGGGCGCAGCTTACGCCCGAGCAGGTGTCCGCGGTGGCGGCGTATGTGTGGAGCTTGAGTCATCGGTAGGTGCGGCAATCGCCGTTGTGCAGAGAGCGATTCGTGGGCCTGCAACGGTATGCCCGGGCCGCTGGAAACCCGGCGTGCTCCGCATTCCTGCGAAACATGGTGTCCCGGCGCAAACACCGGCGAACCCGCGAGCAACGTGCACAATAAACGTGCACAATAGATGTAGCCGTCTCACGGGCCACATTCCGTCGCTCCATAGGCGACGACGGATAGGTTTCCAGCGGCGGTGGGACGGAGCCTGACCGTAGCTTGCCAGCTCGCAGGCAGTTCCCAGATTCAAAGTTCTTCTGTACACTCTGTTCGCTATGACCACCGTATCCCGACGCAACCTCATTAAGACGGTCCTTTCTGGAGTCACCATGGTTTCGGTTCCAACGGCGGCTTGGCCGCAACAGAGCACTCCGATCAAACGCAAAGGCAACATCAAGCAATCAGTTTCGCGCTGGTGCTACAAAGATATTCCGCTCGACAAGCTTTGCGCTTACTCTGCCGAAATCGGCTGCAAGGCGATCGACCTGCTGAATCCGGACGAGTGGGACATGCCGGCCAAGTATGGCCTGGTCTGCGCCATGGGGTACGCCGACGGCGGCACGATCAAGAGCGCCATGAACCGCGTCGAAAACCACGCCCGTATTGAAGAAGGCTTTCGCAAGTACATCCCGCTGGCGGCCAAGGCCGGGGTGGTCAACGTAATCACGTTCTCCGGCAATCGCGAAGGCATGTCCGACACAGAAGGCGCCAAGAACACCATCATCGGGCTCAATCGCGTAAAGAAGATCGGCGAAGACCATGGCGTAACCATTTGTATGGAACTCCTGAACAGCAAGGTCGATCACAATGACTATATGTGCGACCACACGGCGTGGGGGTTGGAAGTCGTGCAAGCGGTGAACTCGCCGCGGGTAAAGCTTTTGTACGACATCTACCACATGCAGATTATGGAAGGGAACCTGGTCACCACCATCCAGAAAAATATCGACTGGCTTGCCCATTTCCACACCGGCGGCGTTCCCGGGCGACATGAACTGGATGGCACCCAAGAAGTACAGTGGGACGGTGTGATGCGCGGCATCGCAGCAACAAATTTCAAAGGTTACGTCGCCCACGAATTTGTCCCCGTTCACGATCCGCTGACGTCGTTGAAGCAGGCCGTCGATTTGTGCGACGTCTGATCGGACGGCCCCTGTGCCACAACTCAACGGCTCGGCCGTTTACCCGCTGTGCTACGATCTCGCCCGAAGATGAACATTGATGTTTCTGTTTGGCGGCTCGATGGAGCGAGCGGAGGCATGGGTAAAGACCAAGGCGTTTGTCATTGTGGCGACCCACGACAACGTGGTGACGCCGCAGCCAGCGCGGCGGTAGGTGTGAACCCCGCAAACCGGAATTTTCGCTTTGGACTTGCCGACTGGCGGACAATAGATCGCCTGTTTCCTTCCTTGACAACGCCTCGGCCCGGAGCGAACTCCTGTGGGCCTTGCCTAGCAAGGCTCTGTGTTCCCGCATGCATTGCTGGTACAGTTCGCGGGAAACGCGCGAGTGTGTCTTCGGCGACTAAGGCCTTGGAGCCTGCTTGTTGAGTCGGAGCTAAAGCTCCGTACCCCATAAGGAGCGGATTAGTTCGCCCGCGCTGAGAGTTACGATCGAAAACCCATTGAAAACTGTCAACCCCATCACTCAAGCCGCACCTCGAGTAAAGAAATCGTTCCTGTCGAAGTTGGGACCCGGGCTAATTACCGGGGCTTCAGACGATGATCCCAGCGGAATTGCGACCTATTCGCAGACCGGGGCGCAATTCGGCTACAGCATGATGTGGCTGATGCTGTTTTCCTGGCCGTTGATGATTGCGATCCAGGAAATTTGTGCGCGCATCGGGCGAGTAACCGGTGCGGGCATTTCCGCGAACATGCGGAAACATTACCCCACGCCGCTGTTGTACGCGATTGTTTCGCTGCTGTGCCTGGCGAACATCTTTAATCTTGGCGCAGACATTGGAGCGATGGGGGCGGCCGGGCAACTGTTGCTTGGAGGTCCCCGCCTTCCGTTTGTGTTGTTGTTCTCGCTGGCTTCGCTGTTGCTGCAGATGTACGTGCGCTACACGAAATACGTGAACTATCTGAAGTGCCTGACGGCGGCGTTGTTTGCGTACATCCTGACTGCGTTTGTGGCCCACGTGGATTGGGGCCATGCATTGCACGCGACCATTCTGCCGTCGTTGTATTTCAACGGACGCTACTTCACGACGCTGATCGCGGTGTTGGGAACGACCATCAGCCCTTACCTCTTCTTCTGGCAGGCTTCGGAGGAAGCAGAGGATGTACGGGATAATCCCAGGGACCACGCCCTAAAATGGGCCCCTTGGCAGGCCCAACAGCAGTTCCAACGCATCAGGGTGGATACCGTGGTCGGGATGGGATTCTCGAACCTGGTGGCGCTGTTCATCATATTGACGACCGCGGCGACGTTGCACGTGGCGGGCATAACCGAAATTCAAACTTCGGCTGAGGCCGCGAAAGCGCTGGAGCCTCTGGCGGGCCGGTTTGCCTTTGTGCTTTTCGCGCTCGGCATTATCGGGACCGGTTTGCTGGCGGTGCCGGTGCTTGCCGGCTCGGCTGCGTACGGCGTCGCGGAAGCATTCAAGTGGCGGGCGAGCCTCGAACGGCGGCCGCGGGAGGCGAGACGATTTTATGGCGTTCTGGCGGTGGCCACGATGATTGGGTTGGCGTTGAATTTTGTGGGCATCAATCCGATTCGCGCCTTGTTCTGGTCGGCGGTTCTGAATGGCATCGTATCGGTGCCGCTCATGGTGGTGACCATGCTTATGGCGGCCAATCCCAAAGTGATGGGGCAATTTACTTTGCCACGAGGGTTGAAAGCCGTGGGATGGATCGCGACTTTGGTGATGCTGGCGGCGTCGATCGGCTTGTTTGTGACGTTGGGGAGGTAAAAGGGCTGGCTGGTTCGTTTTCCGTGGGTCAAATTTTTACAATACGAGCGTTTCAGTTTGCGGCAGACTGGGCGTGCACGGCGAGAAATGAGTCAGGGTGAACTGAAAAAAAGGCGCCCTCAGCGGCTAAAGCCGGAGTCAGGCGTCCTTTTGCGGCAGGGCCAATGCCGCGTCCTCCTGTTGCCGCACCGATTCAGAAATGCCAGTTCCGGAGTCAGGCCATGTCTAGAGAGCCAAATCCAATTACGGAAGGCCCCCCCGTTCCACCGGCGCAAGCATGGGGTCATGGGCGGGCGGCGTTCGCGTTTATTTTTGTGACCGTGCTGTTGGACATGCTGGCGCTGGGTATCATCGTTCCGGTCCTGCCCAAGCTGATCATCCGGTTCGAGCATGGCGATATGTCGATGGCGGCTACGCAGACGGGAATTTTTGCGTTTGTGTGGGCCGCGATGCAGTTCGTATTTGCTCCCGTGATGGGGGCGCTTTCGGACCGCTTTGGGCGGCGGCCGGTCGTGCTGCTATCGAATTTCGGATTGGGTTGCGATTACCTGTTGATGGCGGTGGCGCCCACTCTGAGCTGGTTGTTTGTGGGGCGGGTGATTTCCGGGATTACGGCGGCGAGCTTTCCGACTGCCAACGCTTATATAGCGGACGTGACGCCTCCGGAGAATCGGGCCGCGAAATTCGGAATGCTGGGGGCGGCGTTCGGGTTGGGATTTGTGGTGGGGCCTGCGCTGGGCGGGATGCTCGGCGGAATGGGGTTGCGATATCCGTTTTGGGCGGCGGCGATCTTGAGCCTGGCAAATGCCTTATATGGATTTTTCATCTTGCCGGAATCTTTGCCAAAACAGCGGCGGGCGGCCTTCAGCTTTAAGAAAGCAAATCCAATGGGTGCGCTGAAGCTGCTGCGGTCGCATCCAGAGTTGTTGGGCCTGGCGACCGCCATGTTCCTTTATTACAACGCGCACGAGGCCTTGCCGAGTATGTTCGTGATTTATACCGACTATCGGTATCACTGGGGGACGCAACTTACCGGCTGGGCGCTCGCCGGAGTGGGCGTGGGCTCGACGATCGTGTCGGCGGTGCTCATCTCGCTGGCGGTCCGAAAGTTGGGCGAGCTGCGGACGTTGTTCACGGGAATGGTGTGTGGCATGGTGGGCTTTGCGACGTTTGCTTTTGCGCCGAACACCGCGATTTTCGTAATCGGCATTCCGCTGCTTTCACTTTGGGGTCTGACCAGTCCGCCGATGCAGTCGTTGATGAGCCGGTGCGTGGGCGGATCCGAGCAGGGGCAGTTGCAAGGGGCGCTGATGAGTTTGTTCGGAGTGGCGGGGATGATCGCGCCGCTGGTATTTACCCAAGTGTTTGCGGTGGCGATCGCGCCGCGGTGGGGTTTTCACTTTCCTGGCGCGCCGTATTGTTTGGCCTCGGCGCTGTTGGTGGGTAGCTTGGCGATCGCGTGGAGTGTTACGCGGCGGGGCGTACAGGCCGGAGCCGTTTCCGAGGTGTCGGCGGCGAAGTGACCGAAAAAGGGATTAGGAGTGGCGGCCCGCCAGCTATGTTCCAACCGGGACGATGTTCAGGCCGAGCACGCGGGTTAGTGTTTGTTGCAGCTTGATGAGTTCTCGTTCGCGTTCGTGTTCGGCATGCGTGCGGTCGGTCAGGGCTTCCTTCAGAAGTTGCAGGTTGCGGCGAAACTCCAGTTGGGCAAGGACCAGGCGGCCCAGGGCCTGCAGCGCTTCCTTTTGCTCCGGGCCAAATTCCCGCGGGGCGCGATCGACTACGCATAACGTCCCGAGAGCGTAACCCTCTTCGTTGATCAGCGGAGCACCGGCGTAAAAGCGAATTTTGGGTTCGGCGAGCACCAACGGGTTGTTGCGAAACCGCTCGTCCTTGAGGGTATCGGGGATCACCATCACGTCCGATTGCTGGATGGTGGTGGAGCAGAAGGCCACCTCACGCGGCGTTTCCGAGACGGTTATGCCGATCTTGGATTTGAACCACTGGCGTTCTTCGTCGACAAGCGAGATCAGCGCGATGGGGGTCTTGCAAACAAATGAGGCCAGCAATGTGAGATCGTCGAAGGCGCGTTCGGGTTCGGTATCGAGAATGGCGTATTTCTGAAGGGCGGCTACACGGTCATGGTCGGAAGCCGGACTCGGCTTTGCAGTTGCCACGGTGTCCTCCTGCAACTTTATAAATGGCCCGGGGGGGTACGCGACACGCATCATACTCCTTCTGACGAGATCGGGAGCGGAATTGGCTCGTGAACTTCAACTTTTCCGCTGGCGAGGAGCTCCCTTACCGATCGGGTCGCTGGACCGCTGACCACGCGCGCCGGAGGGGATGCGTTTCGATTCCGGACAGAGCATCCCACAATCGCGCAATCAGGCCTCGGCATTTTGCTGCAGTAGTGGACGAAGATATTGATTCCACGACGGTTAGGGTCGCGACCCGTGGGACAACGGCTTGCAACTCGGGGGCTGAAGACCTGCCGGCGCCGTCCGGTCTCTGCCGATGGGGTGAAGGTGCGAATCATGCAAAGCTTTTGGCAGGACATGAAGTATGCGATGCGTTCGCTGCGGAGTTCGCCAAGTTTCGCGATCATAGCGGTGGTTACGCTGGGGTTGGGCATGGCGGTCAACACGACCGTGTTCAGCATCGTGAACGGATTGTTGCTGCGGCCATTGCCGGTGCCACACCCGGAACAAATTACGGTGCTGACCATGAAACAGCAGGGCGGCGACGGCTTCCAGATGTTTTCCTATCCGGACTACCAGGATATTCGCAGCCAGGCCACCGATTCGGCCGAGGTTTTCGGCTACCGCACGGCCCTGGTAAGCCTCATCGCGGATGGCAAAGGCGATCACTGCGTCATCAGCCGAGTGACCGGAAATTATTTTTCGGCGCTGGGAGTCAAGCCATGGCTGGGGCGCGTGATTCTTCCGACCGAGGGACAAACTCCTGGTGCGGATCCTGTCCTTGTGCTGGGTTATTCGTACTGGCAGAAACGCTTCGGAGGGGTTGCCAGCGTCATCGGGAAACTGGTGGAAGTGGACGGTCATCCGGTAACGATCATTGGCGTCACTCCCAAGGAGTTCCAAGGCACCTACGCGTTCTTGAATATGGATGCTTATATTCCGCTCAGCGCGGTTCCGGGGATAGGCGGCAACGCGCCGGTGCAAGAAACATGGACGCATCGCGAACAACGGACGATCACGCTGATGGCGCGGTTGAAGCCGGGCATAGATCTGCCAAAGGCGAAGGGTACGCTTGATGTGATCGCGAAGCGCATCGCGGAGCAGCATTCCGATACGGACAAGGGGATTACCGTACAGATTTTTCCAGAACGACTGGCGCGGCCGGAACCAGACCCGGACAATACCCTTCCGAATGTGTCGTTGGCGTTCGCGGCGCTGGCGGCGCTGGTGTTGCTGGTGGCTTGCTTCAACATCGCGAATGTTTTGTTGGTCCGGGCGACGGTTCGGCAGCGGGAGATGGCCATTCGCGCCGCAATAGGAGCGGGGCGTGCGCGTTTGGTGCGCCAGCATCTGACCGAGAGCCTGTTGTTGGCGATTTGCGGCGGTGCTGCGGGATTGCTGATGGGCTGGTGGGCGTCAGGGTTTCTGAGTTCTTTGCCGCTGGGCACGGACCTACCGATTACGTTCAATTTTCAGCCGGACGCGCGCGTTTATCTTTTTACCTTGGCGGCGGTGGTGGCGACCGGTGCGGTAGTAGGAATCATGCCGGCAATGCGCGTGGCGCGCACCGATGTGAACTCCATGTTGCGTGAGGGCGGCCGGAGCGGTTCGGACGGACCGAGGCGGCACCTGGTGCGCAACTCGTTGGTGATGGCGCAGGTGGCGGGTTCGCTGCTGCTGCTCATCGTGGCAGGGTTATTTGTTCGCAGCGCTGGCAAGGCGCGGCAAATCGGACTGGGTCTTGATCCAGAGCAAGTCGTCGACGTGCCGCTCGATGTGAAACAGATCGGATATACGGACCAGCAGGGAACAGTGTTTTTCCGGGAGGCCGAGGAGCGGCTGCGGGCTCTGCCGGGTGTGGTCTCGGTAGCGCAGGCTTTTTCCGTGCCCATGGGACTCATGAGCGCGGACCAGCGCGTGAGCATTGAAGAGCATCCTGTCGAACCGGGCCAGCCGGAACCTACCCTGTTCTATAACATGGTTAGCCCGGATTATTTCGCGACACTGCGGATCCGGCTCCTGCGCGGGCGGGTATTCACCAAGGCGGACTCCGAAAAGGCCGCGGAAGTAGCGATTGTCAACGAAACGATGGCGAAGAA
>Ga0181522_10000275_pt1 | contig 40768 bp, 65 predicted proteins | sample PEATcosm2014_Bin_27_FD_121103 | JGI IMG/M metagenome (GOLD analysis project Ga0181522, IMG submission 121103) | Peatland microbial communities from MTU Mesocosm Facility, Houghton, MI, USA - PEATcosm2014_Bin05_10_metaG | ecosystem: Environmental > Terrestrial > Soil > Wetlands > Peat | place...
CCTACGGTAAGAGAAAGCCGCCCCGATAGCGGGGCTGGCGCGCCCGCAGATGAAATCGAAATCACGCCTGAGATGCTTCGGGCGGGGGTAGACGCTATTGACCTATGGAGTGCGTCTGACTTGTCGGAATGGAAGGCGATAGACGTTTACCGGCAGATGGAGCGAGCGCGCCGCGCTACGGCAGTTTTGACGGTTCCGGAACCCCAGGAAGGCGCGTCGCCCCAATCTCAAACAGCTTAGAATCCTATAGCGAGCGCGAAACCATAGAGCGCCGGGAAGCGGCTCTCCGACGAATGCTTGCAACCCCGCATAAGCCTCACTCTCAATCGAGGCCGACGAAATCCGGCAAGCACAAAAAAGACGACCCTACGAAAACCGGCCGGTGAGCCGGTTTTTTCGTTCCATAGGGTATGGAAAACCCTACGAAGAATGCCGCTCCAGATGATCTTCGGCAATCCGAAGTTCTCGACGCAACGCGCCGATTGTTTTTAGGCTTACGCCGAAAGCGATTGCGCCCCCTCCCGCCCCATAAAACACTAGATGGGCCGAGCCGTCTGCATCAAGCGCCGCTCGACACTCCTCAAGAGTGATCGAATCGATGTCGCGACCATTATCGTCTGTTGGCATGACGTTTCCTCCATGCCAGGAATCGCCTAGCGACTTGTTTCCTAGTGCTTGGTTTCGTCAGGCTGCCGGTACGTGAGACGCCGCCCTTGTGCGCCTTTTAGGGCCAGCGCCGCACGTTCCCCGTCTTTCAGCTTGCGGGTGTTCCATTTGAAGTCCCATTCGGTCAGGTAGCGCTTCAAGTGTGCCTCTGACACGGAATGGTGCGCCCCGAAGATCGCTCGCTTCATCAGACTGAACCGCGCCTCGGCGTTGTTGATGTGAGCGAAGCCGCCGAGAGCCACGTATTCGTCGGCAGAGTGGGTGACAGTCGTGTGGCCCGCGAACTGGCGACCAAGCGGCTCGTAGGAGCGCAGCTCATCGGTGACCAAATGCGAGCGCCTATCGACTACCTTGCCGATGGCCTCATGCAGCGTTTTGGCCTTTACGTTGGCAATATGGAATGAGCGGCTTTCCCCGTCCCGATCTACCAGCGCCAGGACGGTGTGCTTCTTCGGCTCTTTTTTGGCATAGGCGCGGTTGTGTTTCTTGCCGCCGATGACCGTTTCGTCAGCCTCGACCGCATGGCCCTTGCCACCAATCGGGCCGACCTTGGCAGGCTTCATCGCCTCGCGGATGCGATGGCAGAGAAACCAAGCCGTTCGGTAGGAACCGAGGCCGAGCATCCGCTGGAGTTGGAGAGCAGACACGCTTTTCTTGCTGGCGGCCATGATGTGGGTCGCCATCAGCCACTTATGGAGCGGTATATGAGACCTTTCGAAAATCGTTCCGGTGCGAACGGTGAACTTTTCCCGGCAGTCATTACAAAGAAACATACCTGCTTGGGTCATACCTGCCATGCGATGAACATTAACAGAACCGCATAGCGGGCAAATCACGCCGTCCGGCCACCTATCGGCCTCCATGTGGGCCGTGGCTTTGGTTTCATCGTGAAAAATCGGATTTGTGAGGTCGATATCCATGGCTACTTGGCCTTCCTGGCTGCAATGGCTGCCGATTGAAGCTCAACGGCAAGAGCTTCAGCGGCGTCAGGAGTTATTCGAAACACAATCGTTTCGGGCCGATCTGCCACAAAGGCCCGCAAGCGCACCTCAACGATCCCGCTTAGCGGAAGCGCTATGGCTGATTGCGCGTCTGGCAGGCCAAACGGCCCGGGCGGTTGAAATTTCACATTCGGCGACATGGCCTTATCCTCCGATGGATAAAGCCTATGCTGAGCGTCATGCTAAGTCAAGTGCATAATTGCCAAAAGCTGCGCGGCAAAAAGGTCGCGCCTTTGACTTGACTATGGAATGGTTTGAGGTCCGCTTTAAGGCTGGCGTTTGCGAACTTTCGGGACTTCCGTTCGCTATGGAGAATCCTGGTACCGGCCGCAACCCTAACGCCCCGTCTGTTGATCGAATTGATTCTAGTCGCGGCTACACTGTGGATAATTGCCGCCTGATCCTATGGTCGCTCAATCGCGCGCTCAACAACTATGGCGAAGGATACATCTTCAAGATATTCCGCGCCGTATTCGCGCACCAAAAGAGGCAACGCAAGAAACTGTGCTCGTCCTCGCAACTGACCATGGCCATGATGTTAGACCAGCCGACCCTCGGATCAGCATAATGCCCTGCACCATGGCGCACATGGATACGCTTGCTGACTCCTTACGTCTGCTCGACATCGAGGAATTGCAGGCGCAAGGCAAAGGGCCGCGGGCGGTGCTGCGGGCCTCGATCAAGGGCTCGCTGTGGTGCCGGACGTACCTGTATGACGGCGAAGTGGCGGCGATGATGGGGCTGGGCGGCGTGGCGATGGACGACCTGGGGCGGCCATGGTTCTTAACGTCGGAGGTGATCTACCGGCCGAATGCCTGGACGGTGGTGAAAGAGTGCCGCAAGGGCGTGGAGCTGATGGTTCAGATGAAGCCCCGCTTGGAGAATTACGTGCTGGCGAAGTATGAGCAGGCGGTGCGATTGCTTAATATTCTAGGATTTCATCTTGACCCTCCTGCACCGTTTGGTCCTCAAGCAAAGTTGTTTCGCCGTTTTCATTTGGATCGTGAAGTCTTTCTCCGGCGACAACAACAAGAACCAAGGCGCCGGCGTGGCGCGCAATTCCAGCCGTTCATCGTGTTCACTGCGGGCCGCTCGCGAACGGCATGGCTCAGCGCTTTTTTGGACTATGGCGAGTGCCGTTGCCAATGCGAGATTGCGATGAAGTTCTGCAACCTTTCCGATCTCGCGAGTTTTTTTGCCGATCGCCGAAGTGGCTGCGTAGAAACCGCAGCCTCGCCGGGCTGGCAACTCATAAGGCATTTGTTTCCGAACTTGCGGCTTGCCGTGGTGCGTCGGCCCACCGAGGAAATCATCGCCAGTTCGGCCTGGACGCTCGGGCAACTTGGGCCCTTCGATGAGAAACGATTGCGAAGGGTCGTCGAGTACGAAAACCGCTGCCTTGACAAGATTGCGGCCCTTCCGGGCACGATGACGGTCGATTTTGATGCTTTGGAAAAAGAAGAAGTCTGCCGCCAAATGTTTGAGTATTGCTTGCCTTATCAGTTCGACAGAAAATGGTGGTTCGCAATGCGCGACCAAAATATTCAACTGAACATGCCGGAAATGATCCGATACTACCAGGCTAACTTTCCTCGGATCGAGTCGTTCCGCCGCGCTTGCAAAAGCGAACTGGTGCGATTGGCCCGTGCGGGAGCTTTTGCCTAGATGTCGGTTGCACTCGCATCCGTTGGAGCATCGTTGGCTGGCGCCGGTATCGGCGCCATGGGTGCCTACGAGTCGGGGCAAGCCACCTCGGCCGCTGCCGCCTATCAGGCGCAGGTGGCGCTCAACAATGCCGCCATTGCGCGGCAGAACGCCGAACTGGCGATGCAGTCGGGCGAGCAGCAAGTCGGCATCCAGGGCATGAAAACCCGTGCCGCCGTCGGTGCCGAGAAAGCTGGCGAAGCAGCCTCGGGCGTCGATGTCAACAAGGGCTCGTTCGTGTCGGCGCGGGCGGGGACCGCCGAACTCGGCGCACTCGATGCGCTGACGATCCGCTCCAATGCGGCCAAGCAGGCTTATGGCTATGAAGTGGCGGCGACTTCGAATACCGCGCAGGCGCAACTCGATACGTTCGAGAGCCAGCAGGCGAAGGACGCGGGGCTGGTGAGTGCGCTCGGCACGGCGATCGGCGGCGTGGGGAGTGCCGGATTGAACTACGCGAAGATGACCAATGCCGGGTTTGGCAATTCGATTACCGGAGCGGTGAGCACGTTGTGATGCGCTGGTTTGAAAAGATCGAACGCAGACGCAAGCCGGATTTCATCATCGGCGGCGCGGATCATCCTTATCTGCTGCGCTGGTGGATCATTCCGCGCAATCGGTTCTTCAACATCTACCTGCATAAGTTTTTGCGGAGCGATGACGATAGGGCGCTGCATGATCATCCGTGGCTGAATGTTTCTTATTTGCTTGCTGGCGGATACGTCGAGCACACCATTCCGCAAGGTGGTGTGCAGGTCGCAAAGAAATACGCCGCTGGTGATCTGAAATTCCGCCGCGCCAAGGCCGCGCATCGCATTGAAATCGACAAACCGTGCTGGTCGCTGTTCATTACCGGGCCCGTGGTGCGGGAGTGGGGCTTCCATTGCCCGGCGGGTTGGCGTCACTGGACAGTGTTCACTGACGCACGTGATCGCGGCTCTGTCGGTCGCGGCTGCGAGTAGCTGATGCCCTCCGCCCCGCACATTCTTGACGTTCAGGCTCCTTCCGTCGAGCCGTCCGGCGCGCCGCCGAACGACTATGAGAACATTCACGCCAATCCGGCGCAGTTCGGTGGCCTGCTCGGCGAAGCCGCGCAGAAGCTTGGCCAGGGCGTGGAGCGGGCTGGACAGGACGCGGCGGAAGCGTGGCTCGATACTGCGAACAAACAAAACCAGATTTGGGCCTCGCAGGCGCATTCGGACTTTCAGAACAAAGCATCGCCCATCCTGGAAAACTATCTGACCTTGCAGGGGCAGGCGGCGGTCAATGCGCGGCCTGACGTGCAGAGGCAGATTACCGACTTGCAGCAGGCGGCGATTGATGCCGCGCCAAGCCTCAACACCAAAATGCTACTGTCGGAGAATTTGCGGCGAACGACCGACTTCATGAACAGCCGCATCGTCTCGCACGCGGCGCAGCAGACGAACACCTGGAACAAGACGGTGGCGCAAGGCGGCCAAGCTGCCGCCGCCGATCAGGGGGCGCTCGCGGCCTCAACCGGAGGCGCGCCGGACTTCGGCTACATGGACGCGCAGTTGCGGCAAGTCGATATTGAAGCGCACAATCGCTACGGCGATGCTTTCGACTTGAACGATCCGCGGCAGAAGATAGCGTTCGATCAGGCGGTCAAAGAGGATAACGCTAAAGCGGTCTCGCTTTGGGTCAACCGCAAACTCGGCGATGAAAAAGACCCGAATGCCGTCGAGCATGCGCAGGACATTCTGCTGCGCTACGGCAACCAGATCGACCAGCCAACCCAGAACCGTCTGCATGATCTGGTCATCGGCAAGGGCGAAGATCACTACGCCCACATGGAGGCTATTCGCAAAACCTCGCCGCTCGATGCTGGTGCCGTCCATGAGGGCGCGAACTTCATGCACCCCGGCGCGCAATACGGAACGCTGGGGCCTGGCCGCGAACTTGATCCGTCGCATTTGAGTGAGATCACGCTGTCGAACGGCCAGAAGGCGACCGTCAACAAAGCCTCGGCACCGGCCTTCACCGGCTTTCTCAATGAGCTGGTGGACGATGGCGCGCCGATCGGCAATATCGGCGGCTACAATCCGCGTCCAGGAGGCATCGCGGGTGGCGGCATGATGAGCCAGCACACCATGGGCAACGCCATCGACATCGGCTCGCAGACCGGCCGCGATATTGTTTCATCGGACTTCCGGCAATGGGTGAAGGACAATCCCGACAAATGGCGCACGGCGCTTAATCGCTGGTCGATCTATTCGGGCGGCGACTGGTCGCATCCCGACCTGGGGCATATCGAGTGGGCCGGGGGCGCGCCGGGAAGTTGGATGCCGAACGGCCAGACTTTGCCGGATGCGTCGGCGGTGACGGCCTCGATCATGAACGACCCGAAGTACGCCGGGCGCCCGGAATTGCAGGACAAGGTGCTGCGGTTTTCGTTGTCGCGGTTGAATCTGTTGCGTGCCGGCAATGCCGATCAGGCGGCCGATGTGGCGAACATGGCCCAGATCGCCACTGAACGGGCTCGCAACGGTGACTTTTCCATTCCGTTCCCGGATGATCGGCTTGGCGTTTTGGGGATGCGGCAGGCTGAGCAGGCGCGATTGGTTTATCAGTCCGCGCATCGTGAGGGCGAGTTTCAAAACGCAGGCGCGCTCGCGCCGCAGGCCGAAGCCGAAGCGTTGTTTGATGCCATCCAGAACAATCCGAATGCCGATGAAGCGGAAAAGGCCAAGGACGTTGCCGCCGCAACCGCGTTCATGAACAAGCGCAACGCGGCGCTGGGCCTTGGACCGAACGGCCCAACCAGTGCCGCCGACCCGGCGAAGTGGATCGCCGCGCACGATCCCGGCACGCACGCATCCCTGATGGCACTCAACACCAAGAATCCGCCACCGGCGATCTTTGAGAATTATGCCAGAGGCGTGCTGGCGCAGCAGGAGCGCATGGGGTTGACCGAGCAGCAGACCCACGTGCTCACCCGCGAGGTGGCGACGAACTTTGCCAATAGCGTCGTCAATTCCGGGGACTCAAAGAAAGCTCTCGATGCCTTGCAGCAACAGATCGGCGCGGCATGGCCGCATGTGTTCCGCGACATGGTGCAGTATGGCAACCTGCCCATGGCCTATCAGGGCGTGTCGTTCTTGAACACGACGCGATCCGATGGCTCGATGGACCCGCAAGGCAGCGCCGACGCTGCGTTGCTGTCGCGCTGGTTGCGCGAGGGCCGCACGGCGGAGAAGGAAGGATCGGCCAAGGATTTCGAGGAAAAGCTCAATTCAAGCCTGGGCGCGCGTCCGATCGGTGGCCAGCCGCCGGCGACGGCGATCAATTCGCTGATTGACACCAACCAGACCGGGCTCGGGCAACTGTGGCAGTCGATGCAGGAATCCGGTGTCAGTCGGCCGCGGGTGGATGCGCTCCGCGACTCCGTGAAACAACTGGCTTACGCTAAGGTCTATTATCCCCCGCACGAAACCCCGAACGACGCAGCCAATCATGCGGCGGAAGCCTTCCTGCGCAACTGGCAATTCATGCCCACGGGCTCAGCGCGCGTGCCGGCCGATCGTTACGACACGGTGAACGCCAACGCGCAGGCGACTTTGGACTTTTGGAAGGCCAATCCGCACGAGCTTAATCTGCCGCCGGAGTACCGGCAGAGCACTGACGACAAACGCCATGGCGTCGCCGAGGCGTCCGAGTATGTGGGTAAGCTTGAGGCTAATCCGCACTGGATCACGTCGCCCCATGCCGATGCGCTGTGGCTCAAGGACGATCAGGGTTTCACGGTGCGGGACAAGCGCGGCAATCCGGTGTCGGTACCCTTCAACGCCGAACTGATGCAGGCCGCCCGGAGGCCACCAGCGTTCTCCGGGGCTGCCGGCGCTTATGCCATCTCGCCCTGATGGCTGACATCATCGCCGACACGATGCCATGGGAGCCGCCCGAGAGCGCGCGGCAACCGGACTTGGGCGCGCCGAGCCTCGGCGAAAAGATCGGCGCGCAGATCGGCGAGACTTCGGCCGAGGCCACGGGCGGCTTGGCGCGGGCGCTCTATCAGGGCCAGTACGAGGATAGCTGGTGGGGCCGCATCGCGCGCGGCATCGCGTTGTCCGGCGCCGGACAAGTCGGGCTATCCCCCGAGGACATCGGCACCACGGGCGACTTGAAGCCCGTCGCGGCCCCGAAGGTTACGGCCGAGGAAGCCAACAAGCGCTACGCCCCGCTCGGTCCCGACGGCCAGCCGGTCAAGATCACCGATCAGGACTTGCCCGAGCCGGTAGCGGCTTCCTTGGGCGAAGCCAAAGCGGCCGAACTCGACCGCGCCCGCATCCTTGGGGCTTATGGCCAGCAGAATGCGTGGCCGACACGGTTTGCCACCGGGACCGCCGCTTTCCTGATGGACCCGATTAATGTGGGGTCACTCTTCTTGCCAGGCGTCGGCGAGGAAACGATGCTGGCGCAAATGGGGCGCGTCGGGCTTGGCACCACGGGAATTGTGGCGCGCACCGCAGCGCGGGCGGGCACAGGAGCCAGCGCCGGCTTCATTGGGCAGGCGGCCTTGGAGCCGCTGCGCTATGGGCTGGCGCAAGAGAACGACGCGGATTATTCGACGCGACAGGCGTTCATCAACCTGATGTACGGAGCCGCAGGCGGCGCGGTCATCAGTGCGGGCGTTGGCGCGCTGGGCGATGCTTTCCGCGCAACCTCGCGCTCGCCCGCGGTCAAGGCTGACGCCATGCGGGCAGCGACATCGCAGATGGTGGATGGGCGGCCCATCGACGTTGGCCCGGTGGTCGACCCGCAAGAATCCCCATCAGCCACCGCAGCCGCGCAGCAGCAGAGCTACCGCAACGGCTTCGCCCAGGGCATCCCGCAGGACGAATTCGACGCCACCAAAGAGGACATCTATGGCCGACCCGGAGAGCCCCGTAAGCCACCCGCCAAAGCCAAGACGCCCCGCGCCGCCCAAGCCGCCCCGGCGCCGGAGGAAGCGGAAGCTGCCGCGGCCCCCCTTCATGCCGAAGGAGCCGCACCCGCACGGCTGGCTGGCGAAGAAGGGGCTGCACCCGAAGTAGCGATCGATCACGACCACGATGTGGTTTCGGGCGCTGTCGGCAGCAAAGATCTCAATGGGCCGGTCTATATCGACCGCAACATCCCGGAATTCTCGCCGGTTCTGAAAGACGGTGAGGGCAATCCGGTACGCCTATGGGGCTTCCTCGCGACCCATGAGACCACCGAGCGGGCCTTGATGGCGGAAGGCGAGTCCTACGCCAAGGCCCATGTCACGGCAACCGCCGCCGAGCGCGACGCGGTCCATGCCGCAGGCGTCGATTGGGCGGCCTACACCCATGAGATCGACGGCTATCTGGCGTCGATCGAGCATGAAGCACCGAATCGCGTGCCGCCCGATCCGCATATCGATCCGAATGTGGCGATCGGGAAGCATACCAGCGCGAACAAGAATGCGGCGTTGAACTCGCTTGTGCCGCGCACGCCGCTCGAAGGCTACGCGCCGATCCTCGCCGAGCACCAGAAATCCGGCATGATCGAGAATGCCGAAGCTCTCAAGGACGCCAAGAAGTGGCGCACCGACAAAGGCTATGGCGGCGGGACGATCGAAGTGTTCAAGTCCGCGCACGCCGAGGCCGAGGCCCACGGCATGTCGATCGGCCAAGTCAATGCCGAGCGGGCCGCACTAGAGGCGGAAGCCGGCCCAAAGCTTGACGCGGCCTTAGCCGAAGTCGGAATGCGGCCCGGTGACATCTCATCTGGAGAACGTGCCGCCACCCTCGACCTGATGATTAATCGTGGCTACGAGGACCCGATCAAGGCACTGGACTTGGTGCGGCTCAAGGACGTTGCGGACGGTAAGGAAATCGAGCACTTGGAGGCTGTTGCAGCGGCCGAGGGCGTTGTGGCACACGAGGAATCCCATGGCGATAATGTCAGCGAAGTTCCATTCGATCGTGAGCCAGGAATACGCGGAGAAGGCGCGCCACGCGAAGGGGAGCAAGCGCAAGGAATTGCGGCGCAAGGCGAAGCTGCACGAGGCGCTGGCGAAGCGCAACCAGCAGTCCCAGCCATCTTCGCCGGACGTGAAGCCTACGCTCCCGCAACCGAACCCGACGCCGAACTGAGTGCGGCAACAGCCGAAACCGACCTTGCCGCTCTGCCGCCATCCGCCCGCGCCGAGATCGCGGCGGCTGATGCAAACTTGACCGAGGCGCAGACCTTGCAGCAGGCTTACGCGCAGGCGGCGATGTGTTTGATCGAGGGAGGCGAGGCATAATGCCGACCGACGAGTGCATCGCCAAGATCGCTGCCATCGGCCGCATCAGCAACCAGCGGGCGCTGGAGCTGTTGCAGCAGGTCGCGGGCCGTGCCGAAGAGATGCGCGCCACCGGCAAGCCCGATGCCAGCGTGGACGCAGCGGCGGCGCTTGCGGGCGACCTTCTCAACGCCGCCAAGCGCCAAAAGACCGATGCGTTGCGCAACGCCGCCAAACGCAATGCCGCGCTGGATGAAGTGGAGGCCGCAGGCGGCATCCGCACCGCTTACGATACGCTGCTTGCCATGCTGGTGGGCACTTCGAAGGGGACGAGGTTGGGCATCGAGACCGTGTGGCGCAGCGTGGCCGCGCGCCAGCAGGCAGTCGTCGGCTATGTGATCCGCGCCAATGGACTTGAGCGCACCGCTCGAAACGGTGACATTGATTCAGAGCTTGGCAAGGAAATCATCGGCCTCAAGGAAGGCGCCACGGTGTCCGTCACCGGCAACAATCCGGTGCGCAAGCTCGCGCAGGCCATCGTTCCGGCGCTCGCCACCATGCGGGCGCGCCTCAACGATTACGGCGCCAACATCGCCGACGCCATGGATTATGTGGCGCACACCAGCCACGACCCGCGCAAGATCAGGATGGCAGCGGGCGCAGGCAAGAGTCTCGACGATGCGTTCGCGGCGTGGTGGGGCGCGACCGAACCGCGACTTGCCGACAAGACGTTCGAGAATGTGATCCCCAACGAAGGCGAGAGCGACGCTGCGGCGCGGACGCGGTTCGGCCGCTCGGTGTTCGATGCGCTGGTGTCTGGCGTGCATATGAGCCCGTGGGGTGCGCTCGGATTGTCCGCCGACGAGAAGGGCTTTGTGCCGATTGCTTATGAAGGTTCGCGCAACATCGCGCGAAGGCTATCGCAGCCGCGGGTGCTGCTGTGGAAAGACTCCGATGCGTGGCTCGGCAACCTGCGCGACTTCGGCCAGGATGCTTCGATCAGCGCCGCGGTGATGCGCGGACTGGACAACTCGGCACGGCAGATGGCGCTGATGCAACGGCTCGGCACCGGCGCCACGGGGAATTTCAATCAGTTGATCCGCGACATTCAAGAAAAATATCGCGACGATCTTGATGGCGTGTCGGCGTTCAACAACAAGATCGACCGGCTTAAGGCCACCATGGCGCATATCGACGGCACGGCCAACATTCCGGCCAGTGCCGATTGGGCGGGAGCCTTCGCGACCGTGCGTGCCGCGACCTCGATGGCGGACCTGGGCGGTTTGGGCGCCACCCACGCAGCCTCGACCATGTGGGCGCTCCCGGCCGAAGGCGTCCACCATGGCATTCCGCGCCTGCAATCCCTCGGTGAAATGGTGCGCGCTTTGGTGCAAGGGAGACCTTCCGCCGAGCAGCAGGAAATCCTCGCCGACATCGGCGCCTACAACCACGGCACCATGCGAGACCTTGCGACCCAATGGCAACCGGACGCCGCCATTCCCGGCAAAGTCGCCTCGATGCTCAACACCACTCTCAAATTTACCGGCATCAATTGGCTGTTCGACCGCTGGCAGGGTGGTTTCCGCTCAATGCTGGCACAGCGCTTGGCGCGCGCCGAAGGCAAAAGCTTCGAGCAACTTGATCCGCACCTCTCGCTGATGCTGTCCAAATACGGCATCGGGCCGGAGGAATGGTCGCTCCTTCGCGATATTCCCGACAAATCAACGGCGGACGGCAAGAGCTTTTTGGTTCCATCAGACGTGCAGCGGGTGGACCGCGACCGCGTTGCGATGAACCTGATTGAGCAAGGCCGTCCCATCGAGCACGTGGACCGCTACGTCAACGAACTGGCCGACAAGCTCACCTCATATTACGGCGACGCCGCCGCCCATTCGGTCATCACTGCCGGCATCCGTGAGCGCGCCATGGTGCTCGGAACGAGCCGCCCCGGCACCCTGCAGGGCGAGCTTTACCGTTCGATCGCGCAGTTCAAGATGTGGCCCATTGCAGCGATGACGCAAACGCTCGGCCGCGAAATCCACATGAGTTTGAGCAAAGGCGAGGCAACGTTCAACGTCGGCATGATCGTGGCCATGTCCACGGTCGCCGGCTACCTGCGCATGTCGGTCAATGCGCTTGCTGGCGGTCAGCCGTTGCCGTCGCTCACCGACATGACGCGCAAGCGTGACAAGAACGGACAGCCAATCGGCCTACCGAAAGGCGTCGAGAACCTGTTATCGGCCGCCGCGCTTGGCGGTGGGCTCGGTATCGCGGGCGACATGCTGTTCGGCGAACTCAATCGCGGCGCGCAGAAGGCCGAGGCTCTTGCGAAGTCCGTGGCGGGACCCGTGGTCGGCAATGCCTACGATGCGCTGAAAATCGTTTACGACGACTGGCTCAACGGCAAAGCCGGATGGTCCGACATGGCACGTTGGGGCGTGCATCAGATACCGGGCAATAATCTGGTTTATCTGAAAGGGGCGTGGGATTATTTGATCCTATACCACCTCTATGAAGCCCTTAATCCCGGTTGGTGGGAACGGACCAACCGGAAAATGCTGCACGACCAGGGACAGAGCATGGTCGGCTATACGCCGGGCGGCGCTATTCCCTACATGCCGTGGGGGTTGGGATCGCAACGGATGACGGTGCATTGATGGAGGAAGTCACCTTCTTCACTCGTTGGTCAAAAGTGATTGGCGATATGGTCATAAAATCGTGGTACTGCGATCAATGTCATGTCGAAGTCTACCAGCTAAGGTGTCCTCATTGCGGCAAAACAAAGCGCGAGCGAGTATGACCGACGACCAAACAAACATCGTTGCGCTGTCGTGCCCCAAGAACGATGCCGAGAAGGCGGCCGACTACAAGGAACGCGCCGGAAAGCTCATCGGCGATCTGTTGGCGGTGATGCGGGAAGCCGAACGCGAGGATTTCCGTATCGAGTTTCAGATCGGGCGGGATTCCATCGGCATGCCCTATTGCATGGGGCCGTTTTTGAATAAGAGGTATTGATGCGCTCAGTGATGTTGGACTTAGAGACATGGGGTACACGGCCGGGAAGTGCGTTGCGCTCGATTGGAGCGATTGCGTTCGATGCGAGCGGGAGGATAGGCCGGGAATTTTATATGAACATTGGTGACATTACCTGCCGCGACGTAGGACTTGAGGTCGATCCGGCCACCGTCGAGTGGTGGGACAAGCAATCACAGAAAGCGCGTGATGCACTAGAAGTCGATCAGCAGCCGCTCAATCTGGTCGTTGATGCCTTTCACGAATGGTTCGTGGCAGAAGGTGCCGTTTATATCTGGTCGCACGGCGCAAACTTCGACGAGCCGCTGTGGACCGCCGCCGCCCACGCTTGCGGCAGAAAAGTGCCATGGAAGTATTGGGACTCGCGCTGTACGCGGACGCTGTTTCATCTGGCGCAACTTGATACGCGACGCATCCAGCGATCGGCGGGACGTGTGGCGCATAATGCGCTCGACGATTGCCGCTTCCAGATCGAGTGCGTGCACATGGCTTATATGATGCTGCGCGCAGAGGCTTTAGCATGAAGAAATTCCTCGCCTCACTCGCACTGCTTCTGGCCCTCGCCTGGGCGGCCGACCTCGTCTGGCTGTCCGCCGTCCGCGCCACCATCACCACGACCTCGTCGAGTGTCACCGCTGGCGGCAATGGCTCGACCACGGTATTTTCCTTCCCGTTTGTCGGCGTGCAGGCCTCGGACATTTCGGTGACGTACACGGATGCGAACGGCAACGTGACGGTGCTGTTGCCGACGCAGTACACGCTGTTTCTCAATCCGGCGCTGCCCGGATCGGTCTGGGGCATCGGTGGCTCAGTCACTTACCCGCTGCTCGGCTCGCCGATCACGACCGGCACGACGCTGACCATCACGCGCGTCGTTCCCTATCAGCAAACAGTGTCGTCCAATCAAGGGCAGTTGTTCCCGGTCGCGGTCGAACAGGCGCTTGACCTCCTGGAAATGCAAATCCAGCAGATCAATTTCATTGCGGGGCGCGCCATCGTCATCCCGGCCAACGATACCTGCACGGCGCTGTTGCCGTTGCCGCCGGCGGCGCAACGGACGAACGAGTTGGTCGGCTTTGGCTCCAATCCGTGCCAGCCGATCCTGGCGCAGCCATCGTCGGCCTTGGTGTCGGCGGCGATGCAGCCCGTGGTGGCGGCCTCAACGACCGCAGAGGCGGCAGCATTGCTTGGCGTCGGCGGCGCGGTGGCGAGCGTGCCGGTCGGGGCCGAACTCGACTGGCCTGGATTATCGGCTCCGACGACATGGTTCCTGGAGAACGGCGCGGCCAAATCGCGCACCGCCTATTCGGCGCTGCTCGCGGTCATCGCGCCGGTGTTTGCGTGCACGATCACGTCTGGGTCGTCCACCATCACCGGCATCGGCTCAACGGTGGGGTTCGGTACGGGCTGGATCATCGAGTCTCCCGGCTCAGGCGCGCTCACCACGGGCCAGACGATCGCGACGGTGGGTGGGTCGTCGCTCGTCATCACCGGCGGCAATGCCTCGGCGAACGCGACGCAGTGCCAAGTGTTCCCCTACGGCACGGCGCAGGATGGCACGTTCTATCTGCCGAACCTCGCGGGGCAGATGACGGCGGCGATCGACACGGCGAACACCAATCTGTCGCCGACCTATTGCACGGGGAATCCGGCGTACCTCAACGCGGTGTGCGGCGCTCAAGACGTGACCGCCTCCACGACGCTAACCGGAGCGGATATTCCGGCTATCACCTTCACACCGACCGGCACCATCAGCCCCTCGGGGCTCGCCAATATCATCAACAATGGAGCGGAAGGGTCAGCAGTCGGTTTCGTGGGGACAAACCCTGGCTTTTGGAGCGCTGATTTCGACTTCACGTTTACTGGCGCTCCTATCACGATAGGCCATTCCAGTCCAAGCGCGGCTGTCAGTGCTCCATTCGCGACCTTGCCGCCGCTGCGCATCCGCAATCGAATCATCTACGCTGGCGCTCCTTAAACCCAATGGTGGCCAATTTGACGACTTCCGCCTACGAAGCGCTCGCGCGCGTCAACCAGATCGTGCCGCTCACGGGCGGCGGGACGCTGGGATTCTCGCTCGGCACCGGATCGACGCCGATCCTGTCCGTCAATCCACAGGTGCAGCGGTTGACGTTTCACAATCCCGCGGTAAACGGCGTGACGGTGTTTGTCTGCCAATCGGTGGACATGAACGGCAATGCACTGACGCCGGGGCCCAACCCCGGCAACTACGCGATCCTGCCGGGGGCAACAATGGTCTTTACCGGCAATGGTGTTGCGGGAGCATGGCTTGCGGCGGCGGCTTCTGGGTCGAATAATCCGCTAACGGTGGCGATCAGTCAGACGCTATGAGGCTTTTTCTCGCCCTGCTGCTGGCATTGATGACCCTGCCAGCGCAGGCCCAGCAGCAGACGATCGAACTCGACATCTCAGGTGGTGTGCTGGGCTTCTCGCTCGGCACCTCGCCGACGACGCTTTCCGGCATCCCACCTTCGACCAAGAGCATCACGTTCACCAATCCCGGAGCGGTCGCGGTCTATGTGTGTCCGTCGCTGGATATGACCGGGAACCCGCTGACGCCGGGCCCGAATCCGGGTAATACGGTGGTGGCTCCGGGCACGGTGGTGGTGTTCACCGGAACGGGTGTGCGGGAGAGTCAATGGCTTGCGGCGACCGCAACTGGATCGGACGTGCCGTTCACGGTGGTGGTCAGTCCTAATCAGTAGGTTAAGAGTTTGGGTCATTCGCGGTGGGTGCCGGTGTGGGCGCTTCACGGTCACACGGACGCCTCAATGAGGCGAACGGTGCTCGATGGCCTTGATGACCTGCAACCACTTTGCCGCGTAACGCAGATCGTGAGTTTTGCGCCAGCGTCTTTCTGCATAATCGCGTAGTCGCCGAAATCGTTCGTAGTCGCAGCTCCGACCTCGCCGTAGGTCGTTAACCAAGTCGGTATTGTAAATCGCAAACAGGACGCCGCACATTTGTTTCCTCCGCGTTTGGGTGACCGCACTGAGCTTAAACCAACCGAGGCCGCGAATGAAACAAATACTTCTCACGCTCGCCGTTCTCATCGGCCTCACGGCACAATCCTTCGCCCAAGGCTGCGGCCCCGCCAATCCCAACTGCATCGTCCCCACCGCCCCCTACGGCACCAACAACAGCCAGGCCGCTTCAACGGCCTTCGTGCAGCAGGCCATCCAAGGTTCGGGCGGCGGTGACGTGGGCGGTCCCGGATCGTCCACGGTTGGCGATGTGGCGATCTGGAACAATACCACCGGCACATTGCTTGCCGACAAGCCGCCCTTGCACATCTACGGCACCGTCACCGCCAACGATATATTGGCCGGGCCGACCTCCGGGAATGCTGACTTCCCGACTTTCCGGCCGCTCACGCTCGCCGACGTGCCGTTCCTCACGCCCGGCGGCTCCAACACCCAGGTGCAGTTCAACAACAACGGCGCCTTCGGCGGCGACTCCGGTTTCACCTATGCGGGCTCCGGCCAGGTCACGATTGCCACGGGCTCCGTCACATCGAGCACCACGGGCCTGCACCTGACGCAGACCTGGAATAACAATTCGCTCCTCGTCGGACCCTTGGTCATCGACGTGACCAACACCAGTTCGGCGCTGGGCTCCGCCATGGCGCAGATCAATGTCGGCGGTGTGACCGACTTTGAGGTGGTGCACAACGCCAACGGTCAAGTGGGCATCGGACCCAATCAGGCCTCCGGTGCCCGCAGCGTGTTCTTCGGCTCGATGAACGGCGGCGAGGCGCGCACCGGCATCAACTTCGGCTCGACCGACGGCTGGGAATGGTTCTCCAACGGCGACGGCTTCGCGCTCACCTCACCTTCGAGCTTCGATTTCGCGACGGGGACTCTTTCATTCGGCGGCATCCTCAACGAGCCCACGGTCACGCTCGCGGGGGTATCGGGCGGCTCGACGCTGGTGGTTGGCGGTACGCCGACCGGCAGCCCGAGCGCGCAGACCATCGAACCGCAAGAAGCCTCGGGCACCAATACGGTTGCCGCCGCGACCTTCACGCTGGCAGGCCCGCTCGCCACCGGCACGGCCACCAACGGCGACCTCGTGTTCCAAACCGGCGTCAAGACGACTTCCGGCACGGCCGCAGGCACGGCCACCACGGCGCTGACCATCAAGGGCGAGACCCAGCAAGTCCAGTTCGCCCAGCCGCCGCAATTCAATGCCTCGACCACATCGAGCGGCACGCAGACATTCACGAATTCTCCCTGCTCCAGCTTGAGCACGGAGCGATGGGTGCCCGTCGCTATCAGCGGGCAGAGCGGCACGTGGTATTTCCCGGCGTGCCAATAGGGGAGGAAAGAGTGAAGGACCTTTTAGCTGTCGCGATGTTTCTTGGTGCGCTGCTTCTATTTGGACGGGCTCATGCCCAAATCCCGCAATCCACCGACGAAATCGCCCGCACCATCGGCATGTGCTCGATCCGCGCTGCCAATCTCAACGAGCAACTGATGCAGGCCAATGCCAAGGTCGAGGCGCTGCAGAAGGAACTCGACAAACTGAAAAACCCGGAGGCCAAGAAGAAATGACCGACCCGGTCAAGACCCCGGAAGCCGTCGGCTTTCGCGAGGATGAGGACGGCGTCGATATGGTATTCGACATCGGCTCCGACCGCGAACTGCGTATGATCGTACCAGCCGAGGCCGCCATTGCCTGGGGCCAGGCGCTCATCGCCTGCGGCACGCAGGTGAAGCATCGCCGCATGATGCGCGAGGCGGTGTTGATCGCGGATGCCAAGGGCATCTGGCACCATCGGACCCCGTGCCTGGGAAAGTTGGACTCTTGATCGCCAAGTGGTTCTGCGACGTGCACCCGCGCCAGATGCTGGTATTCGTCAAGCGCGACAGCGTGCGGCAACTGAATCTGCAAATCTGCCAAGCCGCCTATTGTCCGCAATGCTGGCGCATGCAGCAGGCGCAAATCCTGGCCGCAGGCTACGCCCGCGCCAAAGCTGCTCCCCGCATGGTGGTCCGCAAGTGATGGGCGAGGTCACCTGGCTCGTCATCAAGGTCCTGTGCGGCTATCTGGTGGCGGCCTTCGTCATGCTGGTGTTCGTCGTCATGCTGATCGTGGCGCTGACCTTCGGCCACGCCCACGCCACGGCTTATCCACACCTTGACCTGATCCATGACGACGGCCGCTTCGCGGACTCGCCGCTGCGCGATTGGTTCAATGGGCTGGCCAGCGGTAAGGGGCCCTGCTGCTCGAATGCCGACGGCATCAGCATCCAGGATCCCGACATCGACACGGTGGAGGGGCGGTGGGAAGTCCGCATCTGCGCGCATTTTCAGATGGAGAGGGAAGGCTGGGCGACATGCAAGGAGAAGGCTTGGCTGCCGGTGCCGGATGAGGCCTTGGTGAAGGAGCCCAATCGGTATGGGCCTGCGGTGGTGTGGCCCTATCCGAATGGGAATAATGAGACCAGAGTTCGTTGCTTCATTCCAGGTGCGGGGACCTAAGTTTGTTTGTATCATTCGCAGGCGGTGTGGTGTAGGCTCGGTGCGGTCACCCAATCGCCGAGGACGAAATGGCGAGAACGATTTGGCACGTCGTCGCAAAATTGATTAATCCAGCGGCCGAGCCGTTCGCAGTTTTCCGTGTTGACACCACAATTCGAAAGGGTGACGGTGTGGAGGGCGAGGTCATGTCGCTGCACTATAGCGAGCAGGAAGCCGAGGCCCGCGCCGCGGAGCTTGACGAAGAATTTGCTGCGCTCGGGTGACCGCCCCGCGCCGACACCCCACCAGATCGCCAATGAAACAAAACCTTCCCCTCCCGACTTAACCTGACATAATGTGGTCCTCCGACATCCACAAAGCCCAACTCAACAGGATCGAGCGGAAACTGGACCGCCTGCTCTATCTGTTCAAGAAGGAAACCGAAATCATGTCCGTTGACATCACCGCCCTGACTGCCGAAGTCGCCAACAACACCGCCGTCGATGCGAGCGTGATCCAGCTCGTGCAGAATCTCGTCGCCGAAATCACCACCATCTCCGGCAATTCGACCGACGGCGCCACGCAGACGGCACTCAATGCGCTGGTCGCCACCCTACAGAACAACGATGCGCAGATCGCGGCTGCGGTCGTGGCCAATACGCCCGCAGCCTCCGGCGCGACCGGCCCCACAGGCGCTACAGGCGGCGCAACGGGCTCGACGGCCGGCTCTACCGGAGCAACCGGCCCGACCGGCTCGTGAACATCGCCGCCCTCATAACCGCCAACGCGGCGCGCTGGCGTGCCATGCACGTCAATACCTTGCGCGCGCCATTGGTCGATGAAGTGGCGGCGCGCCTGGTCGCGCCCGACGCCAAGGCGCAATACCAGGAAGTGTCGGCCGCAACCGACGTGCCTTGGTTTGTCATCGCGGTCATTCACGAACGCGAATCCTCGCAAAGCTGGAGGGCCTCCCTCGCGCAAGGGGACCCATGGAACGAAGTCAGTATCCATGTGCCGCGTGGCATCGGCCCGTTCGGCTCCTGGATCGCCGCTGCCGAATACGCCCTGAAAAACTGCGCCCCCTTCGCCGCCAAGTGGACCGACTGGTCTGTGGGCGGCCTATTGACTCTACTTGAAGAATACAACGGTTTGGGCTACGCCAACCGTGGCGTGCCATCGCCTTACGTGTGGGCCTCAACCGACCAGTATGTGCGCGGCAAATACGTGGCCGATGGGCATTACGATCCATCGGCGGTTGACACGCAATTGGGCTGTGCGGCCCTCCTGGCGCGCATGGCCTTGATCGACGCCGACGTGAAAGCGGGGTTAGGCAATGGCAACAGCACGTGACTACGAAACCGGCGCCATTGCGGCGCTAACAGTCGTCAATGCGGACATCGAGAAAGACGTGCCGAGCTTCTTTCAGGACGAAATCAGCGACGCCGAGAAGCAGCAGATCGCGGCGGAAGTCGCCAAGGCGGTCATAGATGCGGTCGATAAGGACCGCGCCAACCTGCCTCCTGGGCAATCGACGCAGGCTCCCAAATCATGAGCGATCCACAATCCCCAGCTATCGGCGGCCTCACCATTGTTCCGGTCACGTCGGCGTGGGCGTCCAAGGTGAATTGGACACAAGCCGTTTCCGGCTTCGCCATGATCTTGGCATTCGTCACCAGCGGCCACATCAGCATGACCCCCGAGCAACAAATGGCCCTCGTCGTCACGATCGGCGTGGCAACCAACATTGCCACCTGGATTCTCCACACGTTCTTTACGCCCGGCGTAAAGGCCGCTTCGCTCACCAAATAAGGAGAACGGCTGTGAAGAAGAAGATTGTCGCGCTCATTTGTTTGTTTGCTCTTTTGGCCCCACATGCGCTGGCGCAGCCGAAGGCAACCACTGCGGCTCCGAAAGTGCGCCCAACCGTCGCGCAGGTGCAGCAGAATCCGCTGCTGGTGCTCCAGCAGTTCACCGTCACGGACCTGCAGGCCGCGCTTGCCGATGCGCAGGCGCAGACGCCGCCCGACCAGACGGCGATCCAGTGCTATCAGGCACTCATCCCGTTCGTGAACAATCAGACGCAGTCGATCCTTCCGACAGGCGCTGGCGCTTTCCAGGCGCTCCAGAAGGCGCGCGATGCGAAAGCCTACATCTCGAATATTCAATCGCCGACCGGGCCGCTCGCAGCGCTTAATCTCGCCTGTGCGCCGCTCGTATTAGATGTTCAGAACACTTTGCTGACGATGGGCGTCACGCTCGGCATCGTTGCCAATCCGGCAGGCGCTGCCGGCGCAGGTGCCGCTGCTCTTGGTATTCCGGCCGCCGTCGCTGCATTCCTCAATCTTCCAAAACTCTGAGCCTGGGTGACCGCACTGCGTTCGTGAGCCCCGCCCGCGAATGAGACAAAACCTTGATCTGCGACCTTGAGTGCGTCACCGCCTGCTCGGAAACCTACCAGCAGCCGGCGACACTCCCTGTCCCTTTGTCCGGCGCCTACGCCCGCATCGCCACCGCAAGCGACGGCGTGACGCAGCTCGTCGCCTTTCGCGGCTCGATCACGCCCGAGGACTGGATACGCGATTTCATCTTCCTGCCGATCGAGACCACCACTCATCCGCAGCTCGGGCCGTGCCACGCCGGGTTCCTCGACGACGCCATGAGCATCGTGCCCGAAGTGCTCAACGCGGTGGGCGACAAGCCTTCGATCTACACCGGGCATTCGCTGGGCGGCGCCGTGGCGCTCGGGGTTGCTGCCTTGATGTACGCCGCCGGCAAGATGCCGGTTAAGGTGGTGACCTTCGGCGCGCCGCGGTTCGGCATGAGGGACTTCGTCAATTTCACGTCGCCGCTGGCGATCACGCAGTACCGCCGCGGCAACGACATCGTGCCCGAAGTTCCACACGACGTGCCGCCGCTATTCATGTTCCTTGACACGCGGGATCCTCTCATCGAGATAGGGCACGCAAGTTTAGACGTGCTGTCCACCCACCACATCGAAGGGTACTGTGCCGACATAGTCTCGTTCGAGGGCGTGCCAAAAACATCAACAGCAGGAGCGCCCGCTTGACATGGACATCGAAACTTTCGGCCTCCACGGCTCCATCCTCATTGCCGGCTTTGCCGGCGGCCTGTGTTACGTCCTCTCAGGCAAGCCGACAATCCGGGAGGCCGTGAGCAACCTGGTGGTCGCCACCCTCACCACGAACTACAGCTACGAACTCGGTTCCCGCTGGCTTGGGGCTGGAACGGGAATAGGGCTCGCTGCGTTTGCTACAGGGGTGGCTGCGCCGCTCATCATCCGCTATTTGATCGGCCGCGCTCAAAAGTTCAGCGGAGAAGCCAAATGACGGAACTTTGTTCCATCAACGGAGCGCTCTGGACCATGGTGCTCTCCTGCTTCGACCTCATGGCTGCTTTCGTCATCTTCGCGCTAATGATCCGCACCACAGGCCACGCTTCGTGGAACGGCGATCCGGTCGGCCGCTGGGCCATGGTGCGGCGGTACGTTTATCTGTTGGTGGTGTTCGACCTGTTCGTGCGCGCGGTGTTCCATGCCGATCCGCATCTCGCGGCTCCTTGGATGGAGGCGGTCACCGGAATCGTCGTCGTCAGTGCGTTGGTATTTTTCCTGTGGACGCGAGCCTATGGGCTGGTCGACCAGGATCATTGGCTCGGACTGCGGGGGCGTGGGGCCCGGCAGCGGTCGCAATACTAGGCGCTGGGCTTCGTGGGGCCGCCCATCGCGGCCTGCCAAACCACAAGCCAATCGCCGATCGCCGTCGCATCCTCGGGAGGCAGCCAGTAGCCATCGCTGGGCCGGTTGGTGTGGCCGTGGCTCCAATGCTCGGAGATGCGGCGGACGATTTCTCGAAGCTCGGCCATCGGTCTATCCGTAGTGCCGCACGCCGCTTCCTTGCAGGATAAAGCCGAACTCTGCCCATCCGAGCAAGAACAGCAGAAACCAGAGGAAGATGCTTGTGATATAGGGGCCGCGCTGGCCACCCCAGCCGAACCACCCGACCCCGCCGAAGGCGATCAGCCAAAGGATCATCAGAGCCCAAAATAAAATACCGATCGGCATGGTAGCCTCCTATTGTGCGGGCGCGGCCCAATCGACGAACTTCTCCCACCAGCTTTTTTCGTGCAGCACCTCGCGCGGCACCGGCACGACATGCACAAGCCCGGCTTCGTGATCGACCGCAAGGAACGGCACCGCGTGCGGTGGGACCTTGATCGCAAGCCGGCGCTCGGCCTTGATGATCTTCGGAAGGTTGCGCCGCTGCGGGCGCTTCTGCTTCGACATCGACGTTTCCTCTGACCCGTCACGGGCCAGATCGACAACGCGGCGTTGCTTGTTAAAGTTCCCTTTGGGCTAATTCCCCTCGGCGCGTTCAATCCCCTTACCCTGCGCGCCGCGACTTGGGCCAGCCTTCGGGCTGGCCTTTTTTGTTGTCCACACGCCCCCTTGCACCGCCCCATTCCCCCGCTACCGTGCCGCGCACACGGAGGGAATCAAGCCATGCGGCTCCTTGCAGTTCTCGCTGTCCTGATGTTCGTGCCGGTCACGGCCAACGCCGCCGATCGGCGGGTGCCCCCGTACGCCGCCCCCACGCCGCCGCTATGGCCGTGGTCGACGCATCCGTGGCTGGCCCCGGTGGACCATGACCAGGTCCGCCACAAACGCCACAAGGGCTATCGCCACGGCCGAAAGCACCATTTTACCCATGTGGCGGCCCACAAAGCAGCGCCAGTGCATTCCCGGCGCCAGGTGGCTACCGAACACCCCTCCCAACACGCGGAGCATCAGGAGCGTTCCTTTGGGCTTGGTCACGGTTTGGTGACGGTATCGACGGCAGCCGGTCCCATTACCGTGTTTTACGCCGTGGCGGACAAGTTCCGCGAGCTGATCGCGCTGTTCGCGGCAGCCGGCTACACGCCGCACCATGTCGGGTGCTTCGCGGCACACGGGCATATCAGGAACTCGCTGCACCACTCGGGGCGGGCCTGCGACTTCGACCAGACCGGATGGAACGCGACCGCACCGTTCATGTACACGCAACAGGCGCACGCGCTGGTGGCGTCTGTCGGGCTACGGGATGGGTGCGATTTTCATTCGCGTAGGGATTGTGGTCATGTCGATGCTGGCTCAGTGCGTCAAGCCATACGCACAAAGCATCAGAATTCCAACCGAGCCGATCGCGAAAACGATAACCGGCACCGTCGGCAGCCAAAAGCTTCGTAGCATTATTTCAGCCGCGCCTCCTGCTGCACCCGCGCGAAATCTTCCAGCACCGCGACGGTCGGGCTCCAATCGCGATCGATGTAGCACGGGATCAGCTTCGACTGCATCTTGCCGTGCTTGACCTGCTCGATCACCGGGCAACTACAGCCCGGAAGACTCGCGAACAGGCTCAAAGCTGGATCACCAAAGGTCCATACTGCCGCCGCTGGCGTGTAGCCATCAAAATGATGAAGATGCGCCGATACCAGTTCATCCTCGCAGAACCCGGCAGCCTCGGCGAATAGCTCAACTCGCTGGCTCTCGCTCAAACCTTCCCGCGTCAGCGCGTCGATCTGCGCGATGTGCGCTGCCTTGAGCGTGGCGGCGTAGCTTGTCTGGTCGTGCTTGCGGTCACTCATGGTCCTCTCCCTTGTTTAGCGGTGGCGCTTGACAGTACGGCGCTTGCGGGCCGCTGGCTTTATGTCAGTGAACAGCGTTGCCCACTCGGTCTCGAATATTTTGCGCTCATAAGCACCTTCGGGACCACTCATTGTGTGGGACAATGAGGCAATCGCGCTGGATAAACCCCGCTGTAGATCAGCGACGCGAAGCTTCACCAGAATATCCAACTTCTGCGCGATGTTGTGCGGCACTCGTTTGGCGGCGGCTTCCTGCACCAGATCACCGATGCGCTTTTCAAGCTTTTCGAAAATCTGATCCGCCATACGCTGCGATAACGCCGCCACAGCTTCGTTCAAGCTGTCGAAGCCGGTTATGATCGGCAAATCTTTGCTGTCCGGTCCCCACTCTTCAGCCACGGTCCTCTCCCTTGTTTAGAATCTGCTGCCTGCTTTCGCGCTCCGCGATCGTACAATACACCACGGCCCGCATGGCGACCAGATCGCCGCGCTTGGCATACAATCTTTCGGCCGCCAGAAATGGATTAATCCCCAGCTCGTACCAGAACTGACGTTCTCCGATCCGATGCTGGCGCTCATGATGCGCGCGGCACACCGGAAGCGCCCAGCGATCGTCCGGCTTCTTCCCCATGCCGCCCTTCTTGCCGTGTGTGCCCGAACTCAACCGCAGGTGCGCCGCTTCACCTGCTGGATCCTGGGCGCAGTCCAGGCATGGGCATTGCCGCACCAGTGCCAAGTAAACGTCGTCTTTGCCGGCGACGAGGCGCGGCGGCTTGTGCTGCACGCGCTTGAGCAGCGAGCCGCGCGGCCAAGGCAGGACGATGCGGTGGGGATGATCGGAGGGTTTCATGGTCGATCAAGGTCCGCGTCGTCAGAATGGTCGTCAGCGACGAAAATCTCGCAGGCGTCGCAGTACCAACCTGCGCCAAAGATGCCCACGGAAGGATCGTCACCTTCGTAGGTGCCGGAGATGTCTGCGCCGCACTCGGGGCACTCGACTAATCTGCTCACTTCCGCCCCCTCCCGTTCTCATAAGCCTCAAACAACCCTGCCGCCAAGCACAGCAGGAACACCCCCGCCATCATCGGCGTGCCGTTGTCGAAGTCCTTGACGGCCATCAGGTTGACGGCTTCGACCAGAAGGGCGCCGATGGTGAAGGCAAACAGGGGGTGCTTCATCTGACTGGTAATCCTATTGCTCGCAAGCAAGTTTTGCATGTCACGCATTCCTGTTCGGTGACGGCTTCAAAAACGTTGCACAATGCAGTGGCTCCTAAAAGAGGTTAAAGCGGCCCCCGCGCAGGGGATTGGGGTTGCGCGAGTACGCGGAGGCCGCCGTCTGCTGCAGGCGCGGCGCCCTTAGCCTGCAGCAAGCACGTTGTCCGGCATCGGCTGCTTGTCGGGTGCGATCTTGGTTGCGCCGAAGTCCGGGATTTCGTCGTTCATAAGCTCGCTGGTGCGAATGATCTTGTAGGCGCCCTCTTTCAATTCGACCGGGAAGCCTTCGCGCAAACCATATTGCGAGTGATGGCCGGTCAACTCGACGTGCAGCGCATCGTACCCGGCCCGCAGATCAAACAGGCTGATCTGTTCCTCGATCGAGGTTTTCGACACGGTACCGAAGCATTTCTTGAGCAGGTCCGAGCGCTTGAGCTTTTCGGCCGCAGCCGTTCCACCGGCGCCGTGGCGCATCAACAAGTCGTTAAGCTCGTCGATGACGACGGCCCGCTGTAGCGCTTTGCTGTCGCGCGGCTCGGGCGACGGCATCGAGGCCGCCGACGTGCGCGTGGTATCGACGCCCATCTGTTTCGCGCCCAAGTTGAGGCATTTGATGTGCGGGAGAAACGTCTCAAAGGTCGGATCGGGAAACTCCTTGCCATCGAGCAACGTCGAGCGATCCTTGACCACGTGCGCCACGTGCTCGTCGGCCTTGGTCGCCATGTTCATCTGCCGTTCCATCAGAACGAGCAGATTTGGCTCGTATCCGGTTTCGCCCTCTGCCTTCATTTTAATGCCGGTTTTTTCGAGCTGCTTCTTGCCAGTCTCTTCGTCGGTGTTGAAATCATACTCGTAACCGGCTCTTCCGGCGAAAATGAAATGCAAGTTAGAATTGACGAAGCGATCCGTAAACCGCTGCCAGCCTTCTTCGCCCTTCAAGTAATTCCAGTCGTCGAAGCGCAACGCGCTGCGCTTCTTGGCGCGCAGATAAGCCGCGACGAATTCGCGCCAGATGTGAGTGGCGGAATCAACCAGCAGGATCGAGGCGTTCGCCTCGGCTTCGTCGATGATGGTGAGCAGGTCCGAGAACGCCCGCGTTTTGGCGGTCAATAACTTGATGCCAGCCGCTTCAATCCTCGGCCGCACCCAATCGCTGCCGGTTTCCGTGTCCATGAAGGCGATCGGCTTCTGCCCTTCCGGTAGCCCAAGCTCGCGCATCATCTGCACGAGGCCGATGGCGACGCTCGTCATGGTGTGAGTTTTTCCTGAGCCTTGGAATCCCATCAGGCCCATTTTCAGCTTAGCGGTGGTATTCTCTGCAGGCTTTAGCAACATGGTACGCACTCCCCTTTGGTTGTTAGTTCCACTCACAATCTGGACACCGAGGGTGCCAGTCCTTGCCTTAATGCGGCGCAGCGCCAAGCGCTGGCCCCGGCACATTGGCGGGGCCCGCTTTCTTCGCCTGCTGGCTCTCAAGCATCGCCTCATCCGCCTGCTTCGCCGCGATGATGATTACGGCAATCATATACCCGAAGCTGGTGCCAACGACGGCACCAACGAAGCATCCAATGACGAAACCAAGCATGGCGTTTCCTCCTGTGGGTGAAGCTTGTTGCCGTAGGTCTCTAGCGCGTCGGCGAGTTCGCGAAGCGATGCCACATCGCACGCCAATTGCCAGGCCGCATGGGCGCCGATGCTTTCGCCGCCGGCGGTGGCGCGCTTAAGCTCGTCGAGATAGCGGCCCTCGCGCTTCATGCGGTAGTGCAAGGTGCTGATCTGGTGATGCACCATTTCGATGGTGTCGGAGGCTGGGCGGTAGAACATGGTGGGTATTCCTTACTTTTCGGTTTTCGGAAAGATCGGCGGTACTGGTAGCGCCGAAATGGTGGCGGTCAACTGCTTCATGAGCGGCTCTTGCGCGTCTCGGTAGATTTCATGCTTATCCGGTTTTCACCCATGACCGCTAACTGTGGCGTGTTTCCACTTCCCGCTATAGAGGCCATCGTAGGTCGGGCTTTCGCCGTTCGCGCCGATACCGAGAAGCGAGCGGAAGCCGTTGAACGGATAGAAGCGCCGGTTAAAGCGGAAGGCGAACTCAAGGTAACGAGCGCAGGCTGCATCGTCCGGGAAAAGCTTCTGAAACTGCGGCAGAGAACGCGGGAAGGGCAGATTTTCCCATTGATGAACGTCGGGGATGGATGGCACGGGCTTAGTCCCGATACGGTTGCGGCGTTTGCCGTTCGATTTGCTTCTGCATCGCCACTTTATCGAAGGCGTTGCACCAACTCGGCTTTGCCAGCCACGCGGAAAGCCAGTTGTTCCATAAGTTCTCTATTATCGGGTCAACATAATCGTTTGGAGCGCGGCGAGGCTTCACTCGTTCCGGCCCATAGCTGTCCACGCTGGACCACCCTTGAACGCCGAGTATTTGACCGCGCCTTGCGCGCTTGTCAGGTAAATACATGCCTAGATGATGCCGCAACCAAAACTCAAACGAGGGGCGGCAGACCAATTCAAGTTCAGCCTCATCATCATAATGAGTGTGCGGCGTGTCTTTGCCGCAGATTGGACAGGCGGAACTTGCCAGCAACGGCTTGTCATCATTCCATCCGGGCCACTTCGGTAACTTCTTGCTCATGCGAGCCTCCAAAAACATCCCATATTACTAGCACATGTTCCATCTGATCGCTGGAACCATTCGCCGGCGTTGACGCTCGCACCTTCGTCGTTTTCACATTCGACGAATTCACTGTGGGGTCCCGGTGCCGTTTCAAAAACGAAATCCAGATATTGTGTTCGCATGGGAATTATTCCTTTCATGCTTATCCGGTTGCCACACACGGCTCTAAATATTGTGTTTCAGAAAGCCACGCGCGTCCGTTAAAATCTGCGTTCGCGTCTCTGTCGCGGTCACACGGTTAGCTTCAATATCGCTTTCCATGAGAACGCAAAGTGAAGCCAGCGTGCTTTGTAGGTACAAAATTCTGTTTCGCAGTCGTTCATTCTCATCTGCAAACTCATCAATCTCGCTTGCTAATTCTTCAAACGCGCTCAACATTTCCTCTCTCCAAGTTTGTGTGAAACAACCGGATAAGCATGATTCCTTTGGTGCCTGATGGTGGTTGACCGAATCCGGTGCCAATCCCCCGAAGGCCCTATCGTGACCCATACAGCAGCTTGTTCAACCGCTGCATGTCCTCAAACAACTGATCCCCGAAGCTGCGCACCACTGGCCGCGCCGCCTCTTCTTGTTCCTCGCGCGCCGTCTCTGCCGCGCGATCCGCGTGATAGCAGGCGAACCCATCCACCGCGCCATAGAACTGATCGGTGAAGTCTTTCAGGTCCACGTCCGCCGTGGTGTTGGATTTCAGTTCGCGACCGCTGGCGAGCAGCGCCCGGTCAACGATACGCGCCACGGCCACCCAATAATCCGCCAGCGCCTCGAACTCTTCGGCCTGCGCATTGACCGAGAGCGACGGCGCGCGCAGCCGCGTCAGTTCGTCGATCATCACAGCGTGCGCGTTGGCGATCGCCCCCGGATCAAGTCCGGGGGTTACAGCACGAATGGTAGGTAAGTGCCTGAGCGGATCGGCGGTTTCGATGATGGTGTAGGGTTTGTCGGTCATGACGCGGAACTCCTAATTGTTGATCTGCAGCACTTCGCGGCGCTGTTCGATAAGGGCGTTGCGGCGGCTGATGAGCGCCTGCTTTTCCTTGAGCGTTTCAGCGCGGCGAATGTCGCGGCTAAGCGATTGGATCGCGCGAAACAGTTCCTCGGCTTCGTCGAAGTCGGCTTGTGTGACTGTGCGGATCATAGCGCCACCGGCCGATCTGCCCGCAACACGGGAGCCATCGAATAGCGGCCCTTCGGATCAATTTCTTCGACACCATCGCGCAGGCGAATTTTGCGCCGCGCTGTTCGGCCTTCGCTGGCAACTGTGATCATCTGCGCCGTGCGATGTGTCACGTTGTACACCCACATGCAATCGTGGTCGCAGATGGAGCGGCAGGAATAAGCTTTGCCGACTTGAAATTTGACCATTTCACTCTCCCCGTTCAACTCACGCGCATAATATTGCACTTTACCAATAAGCCGTCAAGTCGCCGCTTATCTTGTCGAGATTACCATGACTGCCGCTCTAACCCACAACAAGCAGGGCAGCGCCAACCTTTATTTGTTCTACACCAATCCCACAGCCGCGCCTGCGCTGCGGCAGCGCGCATGGTTGTTGCGCCTAGCGCCCTCTCTTCGCCACAAGAGCAGCGTATCCAATATTCAGGATAAATTTTACCGTTGAAGCTCACTTCCTGCTCCTAACAAACTCTGTTGACCGAATCCGGCGCCCATCCCCCGAACACCCTCGCGTGATCCATCTAAAACTCTTGACGCCCTTGCAAATCTCCAATAAAACACCCGCCATGTCAACCGCCCCCACCAACAAAAGCCCGCAGCAAGAGCTTCTGGAAGCCGTCGAAGCCTTCCTGCGCAAGCACAAAATGCGCGATTACCTGTTCGGACGCCTGGCCGCCAACGATCCGCCGTTCGTCTACAGGTTGCGGCAAGGCCGCGAGCCGCGCTATGCGCTGCGCGAGAAAGTGTGGAAATTCATGCGGGAGTACCGAGGATGATCCTGCTCGCTAAAGCTACCGATGCAGAACTTGCAGCAGCAGCGCGAGAGGCGGGGAACCGGCTCGAAGCGCTTTTCATCGAGTTGGAAGCTCGCGGTTATCATCCGTCTTTCGACAGCGGTGGCATGTTTAGCGTGCCCCTTCGCCCCTTCCGGGTCTCGATCACCAAAGTCACAAGCCTATGAAAAAGCGCAAGAAACCCCTCCCCAACGGCCACCGCGCCATCATGGGCGATCGGGTGCATCCGAATGGCGCGCGGGACAATTTCCCGACGCCGCCGTGGAGCACGCGCGCCTTGTTCGAGCATGTATTTCCGTCCCCGCTGCAAAACCTCGGCAACTATCGAGTGTGGGAACCCGCCTGTGGCGCCGGGCACATGGCGGAAGTATTGGGTGAGTATTTCGGAGAAGTATTCGCCACCGACAAGTATTCTTACCACTCTAACGGCAGGGAAGCGCCGTATTGGCTAGATCAAGTCGATTTTCTCAAGAGTAAACCCGGCGACATTATTCCGGACGATGTTGACTGGACCATCACAAACCCACCATTCGGCAAGCTTTCCGAGCTATTTATCCTCAAAGCTCTTGAGATTTCCCGCGTCGGCGTCGCCATGTTTCTGCGCTCCCAATGGCTCGAAACCGTGGGCCGCTACGAGCGCATCTTCAAGCCCCATCCCCCTGCCATCATTGCCCAATTCGCCGAGCGCGTGCCGTTGTGCAAGGGCCGCTGGAACCCGGACGGATCAACCGCGACCTCCTACTGCTGGGTCGTGTGGCTCAAGCGGCATTCCGGCCCGACGCAATTCATGTGGATACCGCCGGGCCAGCGCACAGCATTGACGCGCCCGGATGACCGTGTGAGATTTACCGCGCGGCCGGTATTGCCTGCGTCGCCTTCTGCGTCAGCCGCCGCTTAAATCTTCCTGTAAAATCACCGCGTTAACTGCCCTCCCTCATTGCGGGGACAGATGCCGCGTTACAACGGATATATCGCCAAGGCTCGTGCGAGCCTGACGCACCCAACCCTATGCCGGGGCAAATCAAAGCGCTTCGACCGGCGCAGCGCGCTTGATTGGCTGATCGCGGAAGCCGCCTGGCGCCCTGAGAACAAGCGCGGCGCCCATGGCCTCTTTCACTTGGCCAGGGGACAATTGTGCATAACTATCCGCGAACTGTGCACAGTTTGGCACTGGCCGCGCTCCACCGTGCATCGGTTCTTGAAGGAGTTGACACGAGAATCGACCATTTCCGTAAGACAAATTCGCGCCGGCTCTAAAATGGGACAAAACTTGGGACAAACTTCGCCTGAACTTCCGCTGCAAGCCGGTTGGGCCCGATCCCTCATAACTCTTTGCAATTACGACAAATATCAAAGGTCGTCCACAGCCGCATCACAAACCCGTGATAATGGCATGGAACAAACTCTTGAATCAACCCAAACGGCCACAATTCGCGAACCCATTCCGATTCAACGAGAAATGGCCGCAGGCATCGGCCTTGTGCATTCCCCAACCACTTTAACCAACCCTAGACCTATAGACTCCAGCACGAAAGGACGGCCCAGAAACGGCAAACGCCCCCGGCACGGCCAGCGGTGGCGAGAGATGATCTGGCTTGCCGAAGGCACCGAAGAATGGCAGAGCCATGCCGCTGACTACGAGGCTGTCCGAGGAAGAAAGCCAAGCTCCGTCCAATATTACGACGGGGTTTGCGGCCAATGGTTCGTAGTGACAGGGGAAGCCCACCGAATAAGGCGTGTCTCATGACCGCATCCGCCTTGCGCGATCGGCCTGCCTCTCCCTCTCGGCGAGAGGATCGCGGCCGCTTAAGCGAGTTCGCCAGCGCGAAGCTGCGGCGCCGCTATGCCCAAAAGCCAACCACGGAATCCAAGGCCCGCGACCAAGCCATCATGGGCGAGCGCAACGACGACGAATAATTCACAACGGGGAGGTTCTACTTGGATCAGCAATGGTACGTGCTGCAACTTCAACCGAATCGCGAGCGCGCCGCAGCCGCTTGGCTCAACCCGTCAAAGCTCGACATCGAACGCGCCAAGTCGATCTCCGATAGGCTCGGAAACTACATCGCGCAGCGGGCTTTCGGGCTCTATGTGCCGCTGAAACGCGAGAAAACGACGAGGGGCATCCGTCGGCAGAAGATCGTGGTCACCCGCCCGCTGTTTCCCGGCTACGGCTTTGTGCCGATCAATTTTTCTGTGGACGGCCATCGGCTCAATGCGCTTGAGAACGCGCCGGGCGTGATCGGCTTTGTGCAGTTCGCCCAGCAGCTCGCCACCATCAGTGCTGCGGTGATGGCCCGCATTCGCGGCACGGAATCCGCCGCTTTGATCCCGCGCACCAAGGCCAGCGCCTTTGCGGTCGGCGAGCAGGTGCAACTCAACGAAGGCCCACTCCAAGGCCAATCCGCCACAATCGAGCGGCTTGACGATACCGACAAAGTCGGCATACTGGTGCACATCTTCGGAACCAAGACCCGCGTAACGGTTGATTGTGACAGTTTGAGTAAGCCCTGAGACTTTCACACAATTTTGCGCGTGCGGTCGGTGAGACACCCGGCAGCAAGTTGCTGCCAACCTGCTTGGCAAGCGGGGCGGGACTCGAAAAAAAATCGAGTCTCATTGCTGGGGGATTGCGTCCAGAGTTATGTACACCAAGTACGAGCGTTGGCACGACCAAATTGTGGCGCGGGCCCGTCAGCGCAAAATAAAGCACGGTTATTTCGAGCGTCACGGACGAAAGCGCAAATAATGCCCGAAATCACCTTCACCTGCAGCGACGAGGATGCCGCCTGGCTCGCCGAACAGGCCGAGCAGCTTGGCATCGATGATATCGGCATCACCGTGCGCGTGGTGGTGCGCAACGCCCGGCAGCGCAATCAGAGCTTTGGAATTGTGGCAAATGGCGACGATGCTCGATTGGCGCTGGCGCAGCATTATCCGCATCGGCCTTCGAGCGCCACCGTTCACGTCAACCCAGCCTTCGAAGCCCAAGGCGCGCCCGTTGAGAACCCACCAGCGCCGGAATTGCCCGACGAGGTCGAAGCGGCGCTCGCCGACGCTGCCGAGACAATCCCCAAGGCGCAACTCACCGAAACGCGCGTCGCGCCCATCGCCATGGCGCAACCGTCATCGAGCTACCGCAGCCGCGCGGCAACGCTCCGCAACCAGCCAGCGCTGCGCGTGCTCGACGGACCCGGCAGCCGCACCCAGGTTGTGGGCGCCGGCGAACTGCTCAGCGCCGATCCGCGCACATTGCCCGCCGATCAGCGCATCGTAGCGCAAAACCTGCGCGGGCAGATGGACCGGCACTTCGGGGGCTTGCGCCGAGGCTAGACTCTGCCGCATTTCGTGTTATGTTCCACGTATGAATGCGCCACTCGCCACCATAACCGAGAAACTGAATCCGACTGGAATCAAGGTCGAGTTTTCCGTCAAGGGAACTGTGGCCAAACAGCGGCGCGAGCGCTTTTGTCAACTGCTGGTCCAGTACCGTTCCGAGGGCTTGAGCGAAGCCAACGGCGGCAAGATCGTCGCCAAGGATATTCGCACCCGTGCCTATCGTGATGCAGGCTTGGGCCGAGGCGGCGGCGCGCGAGGCTCATCGGACGAACATAACGCGCGGCGGCTGTCGAATGAGCCCGATGTCAAGGCCCGTTGCGCCCAGATCATGCTGCAGGAAGCCGAGCAAATCGGCCTTTCCGCTGGTGCCGTGCTGCTGGAAATGGCACGCCTTGCGCACGCCAATCTGCACGACCTGTTCAAGCGCGACGAGCATGGCAACGTGGTGCCGATCTTCGATCCGTCACGCCCAATCACACGGGAACTGTCCGCTGCGGTGCAGGAAGTCGGCTTCGACAGCAAGGGGCGCCCGAAGATCAAGCTGCACGACAAGGCCGGCGTGCTGCGCGACCTCGCCAAAATCCTTGAACTGTTCCGCGACGGCGGCGATACCAACGTGCAAGTTAACAACATCGGCTTAGGGGATCGGCTTGACAGCGCCATCAGACGGATCGGAACCGCTGCGTAATGGTTATAGCGACCACCATGCGCTTGCCGATCGTGATTGGATTGTTACTGGTGAGCCAATTACGGCGGCGGATATGGCGCACGGCGTATTTCCAGTGGGCAAGCCGACGAAGATTTGCGAGCCCCTTTTCAAAGCCGGCGACCTAGTTCCCGACACAGCGACGTGGCCGCGTGATCCGTATGGCGTGCACGAATTGATGATACAAAAGGGCCATATGGGCGCCTACGAGTTGGAGCAGCGCATTTCGGAGGTAAAAACCGAGAATTTGGAACCGCTGCGTGAAGCGGACATAAACGAAATTGTACGGATTGTTGTTGCGCGACGAGCAATCTTGCTTGAAAATGCCGTTGACCGATTGTTGTCTGAACCCAATGCAGTCCAACGCATGATCGATTTCCTCGTGCCGCGCGCCTATCTGCCGCCGCCGTTCGATGTTGAGGCTTTAGTCCGCAACATGCTGGAAGCCGCCAAGGTGCCAAAAGGGGAATGAGGCTTTTGGCGACCGCGATTGCGCTGCTGGCATTGATGCAGCCGCTCGCCGCCCAGCACTACCACGGCGAATGCTGGCATTGCGGCAAGGAGTGGTGTTGTTCGTAAGCGGGGAGGGTGAAGCAATGGCACCGGCACGACGGTGGAGCGAAGCGGAGGACGAAATCCTCGCGAACTTGTGGCCGCGTCTGAGCGCAAGCAAAATCGGTGCGGTGCTTGGTGTGTCGCGCCACGCCGTTATCGGCCGCTACCACCGGCTGATCGGCACAAGCTTCCCAAGCGACGCCGAACGTCAAGGCCGCGCCACCCGCGCCAAAATCCAGCGGCACCAAGGAACTATCGCGCGCCGTCTGGCACAAGCCGAAGAAATCGCAATGTGGCGTGCAGCGGGCTATCAATACTGGCGGATCGGCCAGATTTTGGGCGTGAGCGAAAGCGCAGCTTGGCGGCGCGAGCAGCGCGCACGATTGCATGAACACAGCGACAGTCGGCGCTGAGTTCAAGCCGCTCGATACCGAAAGTCGTCTTCTCCAGCTCGCGGCAGCGCTGCGCCACGATCCGGTCAAATACGTCCAGGCCGCTTATCCCTGGGCCGAACCATTCTCGCCGCTCGCCGAGCATCCAGGCCCGGACACCTGGCAGACCGAAATCCTCGCCTACATTCGCGACAACATCGGCGGGCGAGGTCTAAGCGCGCAAGGCAAGCCGCTCCGCATTGCCGTGGCGGGTGGCGTCGGGCCCGGCAAATCCGCTGTCGGCGCGTGGGTGGTCGATTGGGGTATGACCACCTGTGTCGATACCCGCGTGCGCATCACCGCCAACACCGGGCCGCAGATCTCGACCGCCACTTGGCCGGAAGTCTCCAAGTGGCGGCGCATGAGCCTGTGGTCGCATTGGTTTGAGCCCGGCGAACGGCGTTTCCGTTCGGTCGATCCGCTGCGGAAGGACAGTTGGCGCGCTGACGCGATCACCTGGGACGAGCACAAGCCGGAAGCCTTCGCGGGTTTCCATAACGCCGGCCGGCGCATCATCTATCTGTTCGACGAGAGCGCCGCGATCGCCAAGCCGATCTTCGACGAGAGCCAGGGCATCCTGTCCGGCGCCGAGAACACCGAAATCATCTGGCTATGCCTCGGTAACCCGACACGCACCGATACCGAGTTCCGCACGTTCTTTCCGGGCGGCAAGAATACCGGATTGTGGAAGTCGTTTCAGATCGACACGCGCACCGCGCGTATGTCGGACAAGAAGCAAATCCAGGAGTGGATCGACAGTTATGGCATCGAAAGCGATTTCGTTCGTGTCCGGGTGCTGTCGCAGTTTCCGCGCGTTTCCTCGACGCAATTCATTCCGGCTGACTTGGTGGAGGCTGCCGCCAGTCCCGCTCGCGACGTATCTGGAACCATTTACGATCCACTTATCGTCGGCGTTGACGTGGCACGCTTCGGCGACGATCAAACGGTGGTCTGGTTCCGACGCGGCCTTGATGCCCGCTCGATCCCGCCGTTGAAATTCCGTGGCCTTGACAATGTGCAAGTTGCCGCTCGGCTGGGTGAGGTCAACGAGGTCCATCGCCCCGATGCGATCTTCATCGACGACGGCGGCATAGGCGCAGGCGTGGTCGATATCTGCCGCCAACGCGCCATGCCGGTCACCGCAGTCTCGTTCGCAGGCTCGCCGGACAAGCTCAATCTCAATCGTTCCGGCGCCGTGCGCTACGGCAACAAGCGCATGGAAATGTGGCAGACGATGAAGGATTGGCTGACGTATGGGGCGATCGCCGATGATGTCGAGCTCAAAGCCGAACTTCCGGCGGTGCAATATGGCTATGTCGCCCTGCACGGCAATGAGTGCATCATCCTCGAAAAGAAAGAGGACATGAAGAAGCGCGGGCTGTCGAGCCCAGATTGCGGTGACGCGCTGGCGTTAACGTTCGCCTATCCGATTGGGCAGAGCGATCATAGCGACAAGCTGAGGCCAAAGCGCAAAGACGAATCTCCCGAATATTCGCCTTTTGCCGAGATGTTCAAGGTTCGACGATGACCGACGAGCGCGCCGAATTCATCAACCGTGTGATGGCCCACCGCTACGGCATTAAATATGACGCCGACGGAAAGCCTATGCTCGCCCCGCAAGAGCGCTGGGACTACGGCGAGAAGCGCAAGGCACTGACCAACGAGTTGATGCACATGAGCGCCCAGCAGCTTGTTTATCTGCGGCTGGACATGGAATTAGCGGCGATTGTGGCCGAGGGCTATGCCAACGCCGAGACCTATGACCCATTGGGGTTTGCGAAGCACTGATGGGCTCGCTGCCAGCTTTTACGAACTTCTTCAACACCGCGCCGCCGCCGGTGCCGCTGGGTGGTGGCCTCTCGCTGGCGCTGCCGCCGCCTGACTATGGTGCAAAACAATTGGGAGCTGCTATTGGTGCAAACACTGGACAATCCACCCGCGCCGCGGCGGCGCCCGCCGGGCGCTACGGCCTCGTTCCGACCACTGGAACCCAACAAGGCCAGCCGCCGGGCGGTAGTCCTGGCTTTAAGCTGTTGACCTGATGGGCTCGCTGTTCTCACCGCCGTCGATCCCGGCGCCTCCACCGCCGCCGCCGTTGCCGCCCGCAGCGATGCCGGCGACGATGGCGAATGCGCAGGTGACGCAAGCCGCTGCCAGCCAACGGGCGGCGGCTGCACGGGCATCAGGTGCGGGCTACGGCGGGACGCTCGATACCAGCCCGCAGGGTGTGCTGGGCAAGCCGGCGACCGCGGCGAAAAGCTTGACGGGGCAGTAAAGATGCCAACAGACGACGGCTTGACGTTTGAGCAGCGCGAAGCCGTTTACGCGGCTTACCTCGGCATTTGCGTGCTCAAGCGCATGGTGCACAAACAGCAGCTTCAACTGGCCACAGCTCGCTCCAATGAACTGTTGAAAGAGCTTGGTGACGCGTTTCCCTTCATCGGGGAGCGCGTTGCACTCTCGGCGCTTCGTGTAGGCTAGATTGCCCGCTTCCGCCGCCGAACGCGCCGCCACGCGCTACGAGCACGCCACTGCGGCAACGCTCGCCAATACCGCGCCCATGGCGCCGACCACCAAGTTCGGTGGCAGCCGGCAGAAGCTTGCCGAATGGGTGGATCTGAGAAGCCACCTCGAAGGCCGGTTGATGATGCTGCGCGGCTGGCGCACCTCGGAACTGGAGCATGATGCGCTGGTCGCGCAATACCTGCTCCCTCGACGTAGCCAATGGCTGACCCAGGGCGGTTACGACCAGCCGGTTCCGAACTCGATGATCCGCAATCTGCCGATCAACCAGTCGATCCTCGACCCGACCGGCACCTTGGCGATGCGGATTGCGGCGGCGGGCATGGTCGAAGGGCTCATGAGCCCGTCACGGCCGTGGTACAAGCTCGGAGGTCCAAAGAACTTCACGCCTGATCGGGCTGCCACAATGTGGTTCGAGGAAGTCACCGAGCGCATGTCGGCGATCATGTCGCATTCGAACTTCTACGATTGTGGCGCGCAGATGATGGAGGACCTGATCTCCTACGGCACGGGTCCGATGCTGATTTACGAGGACGACGACGACATCATCCGCTGCTACAACCCATGCGCGGGCGAGTATTATCTGAGCTTGGGAGCGAGCAATCGTGTCGAGAGCTTCTACCGGCAGTTCGTCTTTAACATCTCGCAAATCGTCGAAGCGTGGGGTCTCGATGTCGCGCCGCAAGATGTCCGATCGCTCTGGCAAAACAAAGGCGGTTCGCTTGAGCAAGAGCGTATTATTGCACATGCTATTGAGCCAAATTTCGAAATCCAACGACCCGGCGATCCCAAGGCTTATGGCAAGGTTGCGGGCGATTTCTCGTACCGAGAAGTCTACTGGGTCTATGGCTCCTCAGAGTGGCAACCGCTCTCGATCCGCGGCTTCAAAGACGAACCATTCATCGCTCCGCGCTGGTGGCTAAGGCCTGGTGCCGCCTACGGCGATAGCCCCGGCAAGGATTGCCTGCCCGACATCATGCAGTTGCAGCAGGAGACCCTGCGCAAGGCTGAACTTCTCGAAAAGCACGTGCGGCCGCCGCTCAACGTGCCGGTGGAGTTGAAGAACCAGCCATCCTCGATCCTGCCCGGCAAGCAGAATTACACGTCCGACACCTCGAAAGGCATCAAGTCGGTATTCGACGTGAACCCGGTGGCGCTGCAGTACATCACCGCCGACATTGCCTTAATTCAGCAGCGGATCAAGGTCGGCTTCTTCAACGACTTGTTCCAGATGCTGGCGGAACAGACCAAGGATATGACCGCCTACGAGGTGGCGCAGCGCCAGCAGGAAAAGCTGCAAGTGCTTGGCCCGGTGATCGAGCGCTTCAACAATGAGGCGGCGTCGAAAGCGATCAAGCGGGTCTTCGCGATCATGCAGCGTCGGCAGCTTGTGCCACCGTTGCCACAATCTCTCCGCAATGTGCCTGTGCAGATCGAGTATATCTCGATGCTGGCCCTTGCGCAGCGGGCCACGGCGACGGCAGGTTTGGAGCGGTTGCTGGCCGTGCAGGGGAAGATGGCGGCGACCAATCCTGCGGTGCTCGACCTTATTGACGACGACGAAGTCTTGCGCGAATATGGCGACCAGTTGGGAGTGACGCAGAAAGTGTTCGTGCCGCCCGAAAAACTTCTCGCCATCCGCAAGCAGAAGCAGCAGGCGGCGGCGCAAGCGGCTCAGGGCGCGCAGATGTCGCACGCGGCGACGGCGATCACGCCGGCGCTCGCCATGGCGGCGAAGAACCTGTCGGAAACCGATGTGGGCGGCGGGATCAATGCGGCGCAGTTGATGCTCGGGGGGCCGAGCGGAAGTGGAGTGGGGGCGACGCCGTGACACGCATTATTGGACGCTTAGAACGAGCGCTTGCCAACTACACGTCTGGAACTGTCACAACGTGGTGCGTCACGTTTTACATGTCCGATGGTTCCACACAAACCTACGATTTGCGCGACCCGAAAACGCCGCTACCGTCATTTCGCGCTCTGGTAAACCAATGAAAACCCTGCTCGCCCTCTCCGGCTTCACCTTCGCCTACCTTTTCGTGTCGGTGCTGGTGCATTGATGGATGACTTCAACCCCGCCGACATCGGCGGCGAACCGCAGGAAGCCGTCGTCGTCGATAAGCGCGGCACGCTCATGCGCGAGCGTGAGAGCTACGAGCGCGTGATCGAAGGCTTGAAGATGGCAAGCGACGGCGCGCAGCATCTCGCGCAATCGCGGCAGGACACCGGCTGGGCCCGGCGCGCGCAATCGTTCGACAACGTGCGCAAGGCGCTGGCGAAGCTCGGCGGCATGGGAACCGAAGGCACCGACGCCAAGCCGTCCGAGGAAAAGTTCAACGCGGCCCACATGGGCGTGCACGCGGCCTATGACCGGGTTTATCGTGGTCTCGACATGGCGGCCAAAGGTGCGCGGCAGGTTGCCGCCTGTCACCGCGGCGATCTGCGCTGGTCGCGGGTGGCGAATACGCTTGATGCGCTGCGCGACGATTGCTCCCGGCTGATCCGGGTGAAGCAGAGCAAGAGCGCAGTGATCTTGCCGGCGGGATATGTGCCGAGGGCGAACTAAATGCGCGACGATCACCAACGGTACGAGTTTTTGGGAAATTATAGCTTTGACAAAGCAGCCCCCGGATATTGATAGAGCCGCCCCGCAAGGGGATGGCGCGCCCAGGAGTGACGAAATCGAAGTGACGCCCGCGATGACGGAGGCGGGCCTTAAGGTTCTGTGGGAAAGCGGCGCAGTCGAACATCCTACGTCGATTGATCGCGACTTGATCCGCCAGATTTTTATAGCGATGGCCGCTGCGCAGTTTCCACAACTACCGTCATCGCCTCTACAAGGGCGTGTAAATCCTCCGCAATAGCGGTGATCCGTCCCGAGAAAGCTACGGCCTCTTGGCCTTTTGCCCTTTGGGGGAGAAAGCCAATGCCCGATTCTGGCGGTAAGCTGACGCAATCTGAAAAAGACGAAATTCGCCGCAAGATTGATCAGCTATGGGTCGGCAGCGCCAAAAACTGCCCCGTGTGTGGCAGTAACAAATGGTTCTTGGCCGACCACATCGTTGAAGCCCCCATCATCAATCAGGACTTTCGCGGCTTTGGCGGCAGCGCTTATCCGGCAGTGCTCCTGATCTCGGAGCCGTGCGGTTACACCCTCTCCTTTAACGCCGTCATTCTCGGCGTTGTGCGAAGGCAGGGAGGGTAAAATGACCGAACAGCCCTTGCAAATAGGTTCAAGCCCCTAATTATGGACTTGACTCCACAGGACGCTAGAGGTAGTTTTGCCTTGAAAAGCTCAGTCACCATGGGCATTTCTGGTGGGCCACGACCGATAAGCCGGAACCGGATAATAATCCTAAACGGGACAGGGTGAATGCCGAAAATCTGCACCATGGAAGGCGTTCAAGAGCATTCCGAGCACATGCCCGTTGAACTCTGGCGTGATGACGATTCACATCGGCTGACTATCCGTGCCTACAACGAGTGCGGCGATAATTGCGTCAATATTGACTTGTGGCAGCTTGTTGATTGGCTAAAGGTTGGTCCATGCACGCGGACGCTCTCTTTGTCCGA
>Ga0181522_10000277_pt1 | contig 40734 bp, 36 predicted proteins | sample PEATcosm2014_Bin_27_FD_121103 | JGI IMG/M metagenome (GOLD analysis project Ga0181522, IMG submission 121103) | Peatland microbial communities from MTU Mesocosm Facility, Houghton, MI, USA - PEATcosm2014_Bin05_10_metaG | ecosystem: Environmental > Terrestrial > Soil > Wetlands > Peat | place...
CGGGGAGCGCGAGTGCTGACCCGCAAACCGTGGAAGCCCAATGAACGCTTGAACGTGCGATCGCTGCTAGGGAACTTTCGCTCGAGAGCGCGGGTGGTTTACTGCGTGCCCGTGGACCATGAGCAGTTCGCGGTCGGACTGCAGCTGTTTGCGGCCGCGGGTAAATGGCGATCGCCGAACTAGACGGCGTCGGGCGAGCTTCTCGCTCCGATCTGCGAAATCAGCATGACAAATCTCAGACACTTCGAGCGCGATTTCTGCGGAGGCTTGCCAGACGCTTTGCTTCTCGTTGGAGGCGCTCGCGTGCGCTTTGTGATTTGAGGATAACTTTCTCCACGTTCGCCAGGTAATCCGGGTCGTTGGTGCGGGAGCTCTTTGAGGAACGGACGGACCTTCGAGAAGACAGTGAATAATTCTTGGGAAAACGCGGGGTCGAAGAGGGTTTTTTCCTTTAGGATGTCGTCCAGCACCAAGGACGCTGCCATCCCGCAGTACGTGGCCACTTGGCGCAACCCGGCGCTTTCCTTGGTGCCGTGCGCCATTTCGATCCTCAGATAGCCAGCGGCATTTTCCAGCCAGAATTCATCGCGCCACCCGAGGCGCGCCTGGCGCATTTCGGCTTCGTTTCGTAGGAGGTCGAGCTGCAAAAGGAGCTGGGTATCCTGGGTTATGCGTTTCCTGGGCATGGAAGCAGCCTCCCGAACCTAATCTGCAACGGGAAATAGTGCGCATGCCGTTCCGCATGATGGGTGTTTGGCCCAAATTGGTGTGGGGACACGCCCTAGGGCTTGTCAAGCCGTTGGCTCGCGTCTTATGAATAGAGGTCCATGTGCAGCCGGGAAAGATGGCGGACGGGTTTCGGCGGGATCAATCTATTTGGTCGATTGGGCCGGCGGATTCGCGCGGTTCTGCGGGCGGAGATGGCGGTGTTATAGTCTCCAGATGTACTCGCAGAAATTTAGAGTGGACGTAGTGATTCGCGGGGAACGGCGCGCTTGCCCGCTGGAGTGGCTGGATCAATTCTGCATGCGAAATTTTACGAACGCGGCGGAATTTGACGATACGCTGCCGGTTGAACAGGGAAAGGTCGAGGCCAGTTTTCGCGTGACGCCGGAAAGGTTTGCAGAAGGCTTGGGCGCGTGGTTGGCGCAGCGCGGAAAAGGAGAAGGGCAGGCGTTGAAGGTAGAAGTGACGCCGGCCTGACAGACTCAGAAAATCGCGACTGGATTTCAAATGAGGTGCTGCGCCCTCGGTTCAGGCGGCTGGTTCGCGTTTTTCACCGCCGAGCGCCTTGAGAACTTGAGGCAGCGCGGCTTGCGCCGCGGCTTCACCTACGGCTACCAGTTCGTTGGTACGCGTGAAATCGTCCCAGACAAAGGGCTTGACGTCCGGCTCGATGATAACGTCAGCCTGCTGGCGCCAGGCGATGTCAGCGTGACGCTGAATGATCGAAAACGAGCGACTGATCACGTCCGCGGCGGTGCGTGGTGCGGTGAAGCTGCCGGCTTCCAGGTAGACCGCGATGGTGATATCCGCGCCGAGCAGCAACGTGCCTTCGACGGGAACTGGCGCGGTGAGGAAGCCATCGACCAACGTGCGTCCTTCGAATTGTATGGGCACGAACAGCCCGGGATACGCGCAGGATCCGCGCAGCGGCGGGCCGAGCGGTCCGCGCGTGTAGTAGACCGAAACACCCTCGGTGATGTCGCTTGTGGCAATGGCTAGAGGCGTGGTGAGTTCCTCGAACGTTTTAGCCGGAGTGAAGCGCTGGAGATACCGCTCGAGGCGAAGATTGTTGGCGAGGCCTAGCCACGACGGCGTCCAGCGCCCGAAGTCGGCGAAGGAGGTGCCGGCGGCGATGCGCTGCATGTCGTTGAGCGGCACTCCGGCACAATAGCACGCGCCGATCAACGCGCCGACGCTGGTTCCAGCGACGACGTCAATCGGGACGCCAGCGTTTTTTAACGCGCGAATCACGCCGATGTGGGCGATGCCCCTGGCAAAGCCGCCTGCCAGAGCTAAACCCACGCGAGGACGCTCACCCGCGGGACGCACTTCGCCGCTGGCCAGGGCGCGAATCTTGTCCGTGGCATTCTTCAGCCAGTCCACCGCGCTGACTCCTTTGTCGTCGATCATCTTGCTAGTTTAGTGCCACTCAGATTTCCCAGGACCTTGTTTGACCCTTGCATGCCGGTTTTGTAACCTGTCCTACCGTGCTAATGCTGCGAAGAGGCTCCCCATGAAGCGTCGAATCGAGAAGGCCGTCGTGTTGGGCGCAGGAACCATGGGTGCGCGTATTGCCGCGCATTTCGCGAATGCCGGACTTCCTTGCATCTTGCTGGATATTGTAGCCCCTGGTCTCCCACCAGGGGCGCCGGCGGAGGCTCGGAACAAGATCGTGCGCGCGGGGCTGGATGCGGCGAAAAAAGCCAAGCCGGCGGCTTTTTTCACCGCTTCGCTGGCGGAGCGGATTGCCATCGGAAATCTTGACGATGATCTTGCGCGTTGCGCGGAAGCGGATTGGATCATCGAGGTCGTCGCGGAGAATCTGGAGATCAAGAAAAGTCTGCTAGCGCGTGTGGCGCAGTTCCGCAAGCCCGGCACTATCGTCACCACGAATACCTCGGGACTGCCAGTGCATTTGATCGCCGAAGGAATGAGCGAGGAATTTCAGCAGCATTGGGCCGGGACACACTTTTTCAATCCGCCGCGCTATTTGAAATTAGTGGAGCTGGTTCCCGGGCCGAAGACTTTGCCGGAAGTCGTTGAGACATTGAGCGAGGTTTGCGATCGCCGGCTGGGCAAGGGCGTTGTTGTCGCCAAAGACACGCCAAATTTTATCGCAAACCGAATCGGTACGTTCTCCATGCTGAATGCGCTGCGCTTGATGGGCGCTTTGGGAATGACCGTGGAGGAAGTGGACGCGTGCACCGGCCCGGTGATCGGGCAGCCGAAGTCGGCTACGTTTCGCACCGCGGACATCGTTGGGCTGGATGTCTTGCTCCACGTGGTGAAGAATATTTATGAAACTGTTCCGAACGATGAGTCGCGTGAGATGTATCGTGTGCCGGCCCTAGTCGAAGAGATGGCTCGCCGCGGCCGGCTCGGCGACAAAACTGGACAGGGCTTCTACAAGCGCGTAAGAGGCGAAGGCGAGCGGGAAATTCTCACCCTCGATGTGAACACGATGGAGTACCGGCCGCGGCAAAAGGCGCGGTTCGTTTCCCTGGAGAGCGCGAAGACGATTGAGGATACGACGGAACGTTTGCGCACGCTAATTGGTCCCGTGCTGGAAGGGCAGAAAGGCGACAAGGCCCAGCAGTTTCTGTGGGGCTCGCTTTCCGAGGCGTGCCTTTATGCAGCGCGGCGGGTTCCGGAGATTTCCGACCATATCGTGGACGTGGACCGCGCGATGCGCTGGGGATTTGGCTGGGAGCTTGGCCCATTCGAGTTGATGGATGCGATCGGCGTGAGAGCGTTCGCCGCCGGCGTGCAGAAGGAAGGCCGGACGCTGCCGCCGGTGGTGGAGAAGCTGTTGGCGAGCGGACGGAAGAGCTTTTATGAGTCGGACAAGGGCACCACAACCGTCTTCGATATCGCTAGCGGTGCTGCAGAAAAAGTCGAAGAGCCTAAGGGAATCCTAATTCTCAAATCGCTTAAGGATGCGGGACGCGAAGCGGAGCGAAACCCCGGCGCGAGCCTGATCGATCTCGGCGACGGCGTCGTCTGCTGCGAGTTTCACTCCAAGATGAACGCGATTGGCTCCGACCTGATCGCGATGATCCACAAAGGCTTAAAGCGCCTGGATGCTGATTTCGATGCCATGGTGATCGCCAACCAAGCCGTGAATTTCTCGGTGGGCGCGAACCTGATGCTGGTGCTGGTGGCCGCTCAGGAACAAGAGTGGGACGAGCTGCATCTCGCCGTAAAGCAATTTCAGAATGCGAATCTGGCGATCAAGTACGCGCCTAAACCCGTGGTCGTTGCGCCGCAGGGGATGGCGCTAGGCGGTGGATGCGAAGTCGGCTTGCACGGGGCCAGGATTCAGGCTGCGGCGGAGTCCTACATGGGGCTCGTTGAAGCCGGTGTGGGATTGATTCCCGGCGGCGGCGGCTCGAAAGAAATGTTGATTCGCGCAAATGAACACGCTGCCGGTGGAGAAGATTTGGATTTGTTCCACGCGCTGAAGCCCGTGTTCGAGGCTCTGGCCATGGCCAAAGTTGGCACCAGTGCCGAAGAGTGCCGCGACCTGGGATTTTTGCGCCGCGATGACGGCGTGTCGATGAATCGCGACCGCCTAGTGGCCGACGCCAAAGAAGTCGCTCTATCCCTGGTGCGCAACGGATACAATCCACCGGCCGCGAACTGGCGGGAAGGCGCGCAGACCACGCAGATCAAAGTGCTCGGCGAGCAATTCCTCGCTGGCGCGAAGCTGGCAATTCACATGCTCCTGCGCGGCGGCTATGCCTCCGAACACGATGCCCACGTTGCTCGCAAGCTCGCAAACATTCTGGCGGGCGGCCCGCTCAGCGCGCCGCAATTGGTCAGCGAGCAATACGTACTCGATCTTGAGCGCGAAGCGTTCGTTTCCCTGTGCGGCGAAAAGAAGACCCAGGCGCGCATCGCGCACACGCTGAAAACAGGCAAGCCGTTGCGGAATTAATGTCCCGAATTCGCTTGGGCATGATTCGGCGCATCGGGTCCATATAGAAGCGTATAAAAACGTATTGAACTAGCGGCTCGGGACGCGCTATCCTGCTGCCTCGCTTGAGGTGCAATCGTGCAGAAGTTGCTGGCGCCGCGGGAAGCGGCCAACATTTTGGGAATTAGCTACCCGACGTTGAAGCAATGGATCTACCGGAATAAAATTAAGACCGCCAAGACACCGGGCGGCCATCACCGCGTACCGGAAAGCGAGATCGACCGCCTGATCCCAAAAAACCTCGAGCGCGGAGACATTCAGACGCGCCGAGGAAACTTTCGCAAGATCAGCGGTCGCAATCAATTGATCGGCCGCGTACTCACGGTCAAATACAGCGGCCTGCTGGCCCAGGTGACGATGGCGATCGGCGAGCAGCACATCACCGCGATTATCACGGCAGACGCAGCGAAAGAGATGAGGCTCAAAGCCGGAGAACGCGCCGCGGCGCTGATCAAATCGACCGAAGTAATGATTCTGAGGGTGTGATCAACGATTGATGATCCACTTATCCTATGATCTATAACAAAGCAATTCGACGCAGTTGCCTCGCGTTACTCGTTTTTGTTTTCTTCGTTTCTTTCACTAGGCGTGAATTCTCCGCGCAAGAGCAGGGATTACAAATCGCCGCCGCCGCGGATTTGCAGTTTGCGATGACCGATCTGGCACAACAGTACAAGAACCAGACGGGGCACACGCTCAACGTCACCTATGGATCGAGCGGGAATTTCTTCTCACAAATCCTGAACGGCGCACCTTTCGACCTGTTTTTTTCGGCGGATATTGATTATCCGAAACAATTGGTAATCGCCAGTCTCGCTGACCCCGCGACGTTCTATAAATACGCGGTCGGCCGCGTGGTGATTTGGGTGCCACCGGGTTCCAAAATCGACGTAGGCAATCAGAAGTGGAACGCTCTCCTCGATCCCAGTGTCCAGAAAATTGCCATTGCCAATCCAGAGCACGCCCCTTACGGAAAGGCAGCCGTTGCCGCCATGCAAAAAGCCGGGATCTACCAAAAGGTGAAAGCGAAGCTGGTCCTGGGCGAAAATATTTCGCAGGCGGCACAGTTCGTGCAGTCGGGCAATGCGCAGATCGGAATCGTCGCGTTGTCGCTAGCGGTCTCGCCGGCGATGAAAACTGGCGAACGCTGGGAAATCCCGACGGACACATATCCCGCGATTGAGCAGGGAGCCATCGTGCTGAACAGTGCCAAGAACAAGGACGCAGCGCGCTCATTCCTCGAATTTGTGAAGAGCGAATCTGGCCGCGAGACACTCGCCCAGTACGGCTTCACGGTCCCGGCGGGGCAACGTTGAAGCCGCGAGCCGTTGCATGTCGCCGGCCGCGATAAAGATCCATCAGCAAACTGGTGGCCATGGAAGCCCTCTTGCTGTCAATTCGTCTGGCGGTTTGCGTCTCGGCGATCCTCTTCGTGATCGGGTTGCCCCTTGCGTACTGGCTGGCGTATTCGAAGTGGAGAGGAAAATTTCTGGTGGAGTCCGTCGTCGCGCTGCCACTGGTGTTGCCGCCCACCGTGCTCGGATTCTATGTCCTGGTAGCCATGGGGACGCGAGGGCCACTCGGGAAATTCTGGCAAGCGACGTTCGGCCACGGCCTGGCGTTTACATTCTCCGGTCTGGTAGCCGCATCGGTGCTCTACAGTTTGCCGTTCGCGGTGCAGCCGCTGGCGGCATCGTTCGAGAGCATTGATCGCAAGCTCCTGGATGCGTCGGCGGTTCTAGGGGCAAGCGCATTGCGCACGCTCCGGCGAGTCATCCTCCCCATGTCCATCCCTGGCGTGATCACCGCATTGGTGCTGAGTTTTGCGCACACACTGGGCGAGTTCGGAGTAGTGCTGATGGTGGGTGGAAATTTGCCGGGCGCTACCCGCACGGTGTCGATCGACATCTACGATCACGTGCAGTCCCTTGAATACGCGGAAGCGAATCGCATGGCGCTTTTACTGCTGGTCTTTTCATTCGTCGTGCTGTCCGTCGTGTATGGAATCAATCGCCGCATCGCCCGACGAATTTGGTCTCCGTGGCCGAAATGAGCAGCAGGCATCTCGCGGTGCAGGTCAAGCTGGTGCGGCGCACCGCAACCCCCTCGCCCTTCACACTCGACATCGGGCTCGAGGTGCCGTCCGGGATCACCATCCTGTTCGGTCCGTCCGGAGCTGGCAAGTCGACATTACTGGATTGCATCGCGGGCCTGTTGCGCCCCGACGCAGGCCGAATCGCGGTTGGCGAAGATGCGCTCTTCGATTCCGACAGGCGCGTCGACCTTCCTCCGCAACGCCGCCGCACGGCCTACGTTTTCCAATCGCTCGCCCTGTTCCCCAATATGACCGTCGAAGAGAACGTCGCTTACGGCGTCTCAAATGTACGGGAACAGGAACGATCTGTACGCATTGGTGAGCTCTTGCAGGCCTTTCGCATCGAAAACCTCCGCGCGCGAAACCCTGAGGAAATATCGGGCGGAGAAAAGCAGCGCGTTGCGCTGGCGCGCTCGCTCGTCACGTTGCCCCGCGTGCTTTTACTCGATGAACCGCTCACCGGGCTGGACTCGGAGCTCAAAGCTTCGATTGTCGGCGATCTGCGCGCCTGGAACACGGCGCAAAAAATCCCAATCCTCTACGTAACGCACAGTCGAGACGAAGTTGGCGCGCTCGGCGAGCGGGTTGTCGTCCTCGATCACGGCCGCATCGTCAGCGAAGGCGACCCGCACGAGATCCTTGCAGCGCCGCGCAGTAAGAGACTCGCACTGGCTGTCGGATTCGAAAACTTAGTCGATGCCACCGTTTTGGAACTCAGAGAAACAGACGGTGTAATGCGTGTGCGCCTTGCGGACAGCGCCAGCGAAATCGAGGTGCCCCTGGGCTACGCTGCGCCGAATGATCGCGTAAACGTTGCGATTCGCGCGGGGGACATTTTGCTCGCCACCCAGCGTCCGGCCGGGCTCAGCGCCCGCAATATCCTGGAAGGGAAGCTGGTGTCACTCGAGCAGCGTGGCGGGGTGATCGTCGCGCGCGTCGAAGCCGGAGTGACACTCACTGTACACGTAACGGCCAGCGCCGCGCGTGCTCTGGAGCTCACCGTGGGCAGCTCTATCTGGATCGTCGTTAAGACGCACTCCTGTCATCTCGTCAGCGATTAGTTTGTTTTCGCAAGGCGTTTTGGCGATCACTGCAACGATTCGCGAAGAGCTGTAGGGGCTCTTTGGTCTTGAGAAAACGCTTTGCGCATCGCCTATTTTGGCGAAGACGGAGCGACAGCGCCCGGAACAGAAAACTTTACTTCGTCTGCGGACAACGTATCGCCTGTAGGCGTGGCGTGAATCACGACGCGATCGCCGACCGCCAAATCGGAAGGCTTGGCAGCCTTGCCGTCCCGAGTAACGTACATCGTCGCGGCAACGAGTTTCACTTCCACCGACTTCCCATCGGCCTGCTTGACGATCACCGAGTCAGCATTAATTTTTTCCAACGTGCCCATCACGTGCTTCTTATCGCCGTGCGCGAACGCCACACTGGCCAGCAATGCGATGACCGCCAAAAGCAATCCCAGTCGATGCGTCATAAATTCTCCGTGGCCCTGTCCGGGTTCGACAGAGCTGAAAATCCCACTAATGATGATGCTCTGATTCCGGTTTCTGTTGCACTGGCTTGCCTTGCAAGAAGTCCTGTTCGTTCTGATCTTCCTCGTGCTCGTGAGGCCCCTTCGGGTTGTCGCGCTCCATCTCGACGCGTTCTTCCATGGTCAGCTGCGGCAGATGCCGAATGAAGAGCACCAGTTTCCAGTCGTCCTGCGATCCATGTGTGCCGCCAAAGGCCGGCATGCCGGTGAAGCGGACTCCGTTTTCGATGATCCAGAACAATTCGCCGTCGGAAAGCTTCTGCGTTTCTGGCAAGCGCAAATCCGGCGGCTTCGGGTACAAACCTTTGCCGTACAAGGTATCGCCGGAGCCGTCGTTGCCGTGACACGTTGCGCAATGATCGGCGAAGTGGGCCATCGCTTCCTGCAGAGTCTGATCGGACGCTGTGACCGGATTGTGTTCGTTGCGAGCATTTGCTGGAATCGCCATGTGACGGGCGTTTCGCGCCAGCATCGCTTCCATCGCAGTTGGCGTGGCATGCGCGCTCAGGCCGTTATGCAGCATCGAAACGCCGGCGCCAATCACCAGCCCTGCGGCCAGCACCAGCAGCAGAAGAATGAGAATCCAGGGTTTCATGTTTCCCGTATGGTAGCCGACTGGTGTTCTTGACCGCCACAGAATTGACGCGCCGCGCAGGCCTTTGGTTTGTCAAACCCGTGCTAAATTCTGGACAAGGGAGGTTCCGAGACCGGGAGGTTCCGAGACCAGGTACCTGCGAAGCGGCGGCTCTGTTACGATACCCTTTGACGCAGCGCTTGGTACTTCTGGCTCTTGCGATTCGTTTATGAGCACTGCTGCACAACCATGGAACTCTGCCGCGTCGGCTTCATGTCCAGCGGACATACGAGATTACCTTGTCGCGGCCGGCGAAGGTGCCGAACTCTCTTTCGAGCAGGCGTTGCAGCTGGCGACGGCCGAAGGCCCCGCGCTTGATGCGCTGATTGTCGCAGCCGACGCTCTGCGGCGCGAAACCGTCGGCAACGCCATCACCTACGTCGTGAACCGCAACATTAATTTCACCAACGTATGTTTTGTCGGCTGCAGCTTCTGCGGCTTTGCCCGCGGCCCGGGGGCGCCCGATGCGTATTCCCATTCGGCGAACGAAGTCGTTCGCAAGACGCGCGAAGCATGGGAGCGAGGTGCCACCGAAGTGTGCATCCAAGGTGGTTTGCCACGCGATCTCGATGGATTTTTTTACCGCGATATTCTGCGCGCCATTAAACGTGCCATTCCCGCGATGCACGTGCACGCATTTTCGCCAATGGAGATCTCCTACGGCGTGGATAAAACGGGAATGCCGCTGCGCGACTACCTGCAAATGATGAAAGATGAAGGTCTCGGCAGCATTCCTGGGACCGCCGCGGAAATACTGGACGATCGCGTGCGGCAACAATTGAGTCCGAACAAGCTGCCGGTCGCTCGCTGGGTTGAGATTATTACCGCCGCACACGAACTCGGGATTCCCACGACCTCGACCATGATGTACGGGCACGTGGAAGAGCCCGCGGATTGGGTGCGACACATTCAGTTGCTGCGATCAATCCAGAAGCGTACTGGCGGGTTTACGGAATTTGTGCCGCTGGGATTCGTTCACGAAAAGACGCGCTTGTACAAACTCGGTGGCGCTCGGGCTGGGGCGCAACGCGAAGATCACCTGCGCGTACACGCTTTGTCGCGCGTGCTGTTGCATGGGGCGATCCGGAATCTGCAAGTGTCGTGGGTAAAGCTGGGATTTGATCTGTCGCTGCAATGCTTGAAGGCAGGAGCGAATGATTTCAGCGGCACCTTGATGGAAGAAAGCATTTCGAAGGCCGCGGGAGCCAATTTTGGCGAGTTCGTGTGTCCTGAGGAATTCCGACGCATGATTCGGTCGATCGACCGCGTTCCCGCCGAGCGCAGCACCACGTATAAGATTCGACGCACGTTCGATGTGGCAGAAGAGCCGGAAAAGCGCGTTTCGGCGTCTCTGCAACTGGTGCAAGACAAGAATCATCAGCCCTACGGCGAAGGCGCTTATTAGAATCCGATGCGCGCCCTCCTGCTTCCGATCAAGGACCTGCGAAATGCGAAACAGCGCCTTGCCGGGGTGCTGACGCAGGAGGAGCGGTTTGCCTTGGCGCACGCGATGCTGGCCGATACGATTCGCGCCGTCCTCGGCGTGCAGCGTGCCGACAAAGTATTCGTGGTTACCAACTATGGCCCGGCGATGCAGGCGGCGCGCGAAAATGGATGGGACGTTCTTGGCGAGGAACAGCAAATCTCAGAGAGCGTGTCGGTGGATACCGCATCACGGCAGTGCCAGGAACGCGGCATTACCGCGGTACTGCGCTTGCCGCTCGATCTGCCGCTGGTGACATCGAGCGACATCGACGAGTTGCTCGCCGTGGAATGTTCCGCGCCTGCAGTTGTGATTGTCCCATCGCGTGATGGAACCGGAACGAACGCGATTTTGAGGACTCCACCGACGCTCTTTCCCTCTCACTTCGGCAATGGCAGCTTCGCCAAGCATTGCGGCGAAGCGGTGCGCGCAGAAGCTCGCATCGTTAAGCGGCGAAATGTGCGTTTGGAAATGGACGTTGACGATGAATCAGACTTGCTTGCCCTGCTGCAACATGACTTGAGTGGCACGCGAACCGGCACTTGGTTGCGGGACAGCGGAGTCTTGAAAAAAGTGCGTTTAGTTTCTGTGAGCGGGACCGGCCTTGCGGCCAATCACTGAGCTGTTCATGGCACAAATGGTCGAGACAAGGACCTTCCTTCCGAGCGGTCGATGAGGCAAAAAGCCTATTCAAGCATTGACTCGATCGTCGCGGACGTGCCGGACGGCGCGCGAATTATGTTCGGCGGATTCGGCGGCGCGGGCTTTCCGAATAATTTGATCGCGGCGCTGGCGCGCAGGGGCACCAAAGACATCGTGGCCATCAGCAACAATTGCGGCACGCGCGACGGTGAACTGGGAATCTTGTTCAAGCTCGATCGCATCCGCCACGTCATCGCGTCCTTCCCTGGACCGCATTCAAGCTATTTTCAACAGCGGCTGGCGGCGAAGGAAGTAACCATCGAATTGGTACCGCAAGGAATTTTGTGCGAGCGGATGCGCGCGGCTGCGGCGGGACTTCTCGGGTTCTACAGCACGGTCGGCGTCGGCACCGAAGTCGCCGCGGGCAAAGAAGAACGCACGATCGACGGCAAGCGCTGCATCCTTGAAATGCCCATTCACGCCGATTTCGCTTTCATCAAAGCGCAAACGGCGGACGAACTTGGCAATCTGACCTACCGGCTGGCGGCTCAGAATTTCAATCCGATCATGGCCATGGCCGCGAAGACGACAATCGTGGAAGTCGAAGAGATCGTTCCGGTGGGCGCGATGGATCCTGAAAGTGTGATGACGCCTGCCATTTTCGTGCATCGCATCGTACAAGCCAAAGGGATTCGCTATGCCGGGTAAGCCGCGCTTGACACGAGAGCAGATCGCGCGCCGCGCCGCCCTCGAATTGCCGGATGGCGGCTACGTCAATCTTGGTTGGGGAATCCCCAATCTGATTGCCGATTATTTACCGCCGGGCATCACCGTGTATTTCCACAGCGAAAACGGAATTCTGGGCATGGGCCGCCGCGCGAAGCCGGGCGAAGAAGACTACGATCTGGTGGATGCAATGAAGGTTCCGGTGACGCTGGTCCCGGGCGCATCATTCTTTCACCAGGCCGACGCACACCTGATGACGCGCGGCGGCCACTTGGACGTGGCGGTGTTGGGCGGCTTTCAAGTTTCCGAAAAGGGCGACCTCGCCAACTGGAAGATTCCCGGCGCAAAAGGTTCCGGAGCCATCGGTGGAGCGATGGATATCGCTGCCGGAACGAAGACACTGATTGTCTGCATGGAGCATACGACCAAAGAAGGCGCGCCGAAGATCGTGCGGGAATGTACCTATCCGTTGACGGGGCTCGCGTGCGTCACCACCATCATCACCGATCTCGCGGTCATCGATGTCAGGGCTGAGGAGCTGGTCCTCCGCGAAGTTGCGCCGGGCTGGACCGTCGCGGAAGTGCAGGCGCTGACTGGTGCGAAACTGACTGCGCAAGATCGCATTCCGGAAATTTGTTTTCCTTAGCACAGCCGCAAAATGGCTGTAATCTCGGTCGAGTTGAGGATTTTCATGACCGCTATATTTGCACCTCCCGATCTTTCCTCCAGACCGTTCAACGTAATCGTCTCGCGGGCGATGGCGGCAACGCGGGCAGTTTTAGATCGAGCGTGGACCGGACAGTTCGATCGTTGGTTTGCGGTCCCAGGAACTGTGTTGATGACTGGCGAGGTCAACTCGGTTTTCTTTTTCGAAACGCAGTCCGAGCAAACGCGGCGGCGTCCGCACTGCGGCAGTTTCCTGCGACTCGAACGAGATCTTCTGGTGCAACTCACCTGGCTCACCCCTGCAACCGATGGCTTCGAAACCATCGTCGCCGTGGACCTTGTACGCAATTCTGCCGGTGGGACGCAACTTCAACTTAACCACGCGGGTTTCCTCAATGAAGAATTGCGAAAACGCCACGAACAGGCTTGGCCGATCGTGCTCGAGCGTCCCGACCAGCGGATCGCGACTGCGCCTTGAAGCTAATCGATGGAAAGGACTACGACGAGGATGATTCGCGCAGCGCTGCTCATCTTGTCGGCGGCTCTCGGTTTGTTGGCTCGCGATGGCAGCGAAGAAATTCTTGCCTATCGGGTTCAATACGACCTGGCTGCTCCCTCCATCGTTCATATCTCGGTGAAGTTTCCCTCGCCCGCCGAAGCGCCGCTGACGCTGATCATGCCGCGCTCGGTTCCTGGCGGTTACGCGCAGCAGCCCTACGACCCGTTCGTGATCAACGTCAAGGCGTATACCGCTGTTGGCGGCGCCGCGGAAGTGCGTCGGAACGAAATCGGGCCCCGATGGTCGATCGGTAACCGCGGCGAACGTGTAGGTCGGGTCGAATACGACGTTGAGGTCACAAGAATGGAGCGCGAGATTTTCGACGCATCCGCCACTTCAAAGATTCGCACTGGTTATGTGGGCCTGCTGGGCTATTCCGTGTTTGCATTTTTTGACGGCTGGGAAAATCGCACGATCGATCTGGAAGTCGCGGCCCCGGCTGGCTGGCCCGCATTTTCCACGTTGGCGCCGCGGTTTCCGGCCGAAACCAACTGGTTGATGGCACGGGCGACGGACTATTACGCGTTGGCCGACGCGCAGATCATGATCGGCCCGAAACTCCAATTGCGAAAGATAGACGGCACTATTCCGCTGTTTGTTACGCTCTACTCCGAATCGGACGATGATCCGGCCCTCGAGGGCGCGCTGGCGCGCGATGCGCTGGATAAGGTGAGCTCCTATTTCGGCAAAACTCCCTTTGCCACCTACACCGTGGTGCTGGAATTCCTGCTGCCGGTATCGCCGCGGCATGAATACGGCTTCAGCATGGAGCATTTGAATAGCGGGACGTTCTATATGGATGTGGAGCACGCCCTTACCGCCAAGAGCACGGACCTCGAAAAAGAAGCGCATCGCTTCAACTTCGCTCACCATATCGCACACTCCTGGATTCCGAAGCACGCCTACGGCGCCGGATATCTTCCTTTCACTTGGGAAATAACGCCGGTCATAGACACCATCTGGTTCAACGAAGGTTTTGGGCGTTACGTGGCAATCGCTGCCTTGGCCGATGCGTTGCCCAAAGACGACGCCGCGCGTTACCGCAGAGAGAAGCTGGATCGGCTGCGCCGCATCACCTCGGAAGCGCCGGAATTTATCCAGCGCATGCGGCTGGATGAACTCTCGCGTGAAGGATCTTTCCTGTACGCCGAGGATTTTCGTGTCGGAATGAACCTGTTTGCTCGCGGGGCGCTGATGGCCGGAGAAATGGACGACCGCATTCGCTCCCGGACACGCGGTCAGAAATCTCTGCGGGACGCCCTGCGCCACCTGATGGACTGGACCGAGCAAAACCATCGCGCATTTCGCACCGAAGAGTTGCCGGTAATTTTTCGCGAGGCCACTGGAGTTGACACCGCGAGTATCCTCGATCACTGGATGCAGCCTCGAACCCAGCCGACGGCGCTGCCATCAGTGCATTGACCCGCGCAGAAGTGATAGAGTCTTGCTGAAGAGCCTAGCCAGTCAGGGCAAAGAACATTTGGGAGGTCCCCATGGCCGAACAAGTACCCGACAAATACGCTGATTTGTTCAAAAAGAAAGCATTCGCGAATCTTGGCACCTTAATGAAAGACGGTAGCCCGCAAGTAACACCGGTGTGGTGCGATTACGACGGCAAACACGTGCGTGTCAATTCGGCGCTGGGTCGCGTGAAGGACAAGAACATACGCCGTGATCCACGCGTGTCGCTGGCGATCCAGGATCCCGAGAATCCATACCGATACATGGAGATTCGCGGGAAGGTCGTAGAGATTACTCAGAACGGCGCGGACGATCACATCAACAGCCTGTCTCAGAAATATCTGGGTAATCCGGTTTATCCGTACCGGCAGCCCGGTGAAGTGCGCGTGCTGTACAAAATCGAGCCCGAAAAAGTCAGCTCCATGGGGTAGAAGTAGGCCGCTCGCAGTCGATCGTTGAGAGTCGACAGTCGAGCCTCACTACGCCCTTGCAGTTCGGAACGGTTGAGACTTGACGACGCCGGAATACTTGATGCGTCCTATAGGTGTGGTTCGATCTGCGGTTAAACAACCCAGTGATGACTGCTGGGCGGGGCTGATTTCAACAATCGAACTAGATCCCGACCAATTCACTGTTGAAAGCACTGCTGGCCTGGAGCATTTTTCTCACGTCGAGGTTGTGTTCCTGTTCGATCGCGTGTCGCCAGAGGCGGTGCAGACCGGTTCGCGGCATCCGCGGGAACGCTCGGATTGGCCGAAGGTCGGCATCTTCGCCCAGCGCGCGAAAGATCGTCCCAACCGCATCGGCACGACCGTTTGCAAAATCGGGCGCGTCGATGGACTGCGAATCTCGGTGCGCGAACTGGACGCCATCGACGGCACGCCGGTTCTGGACATCAAACCTTACATGGAAGAATTCGGACCACGAGAAGGGGTGACTCAGCCATCGTGGTCAAAGGAATTGATGGCAGAGTACTTCGTTCCAAAAGCCAAGTAACCGCTTGCAAGGTGTCTGTAGCGGTGAACTTGATTCGCCACTGCTGTTTGGACACCGGAGAACGCGCCAACTGAGTTCGTTGCCACGATGGAGCGCCGGACCAGCACGAAACTCATTGCTGCGTTCCACGATCGATGAAGCCCGCAATCTGGTTGTGCAGGTTCACGCGGTCCTCATCGTGCAAGTACATCATGTGCCCCGCTGAGTAGTAATCCTCTTTGATATTTTTCTGCAGCGCTTCGGGCAAGCCAAGGTGCTCCATCGTAAATTCGGTGGCAAAGAAGGGCGTGGCGAAATCGAAATAGCCATTTTCGACCTGCACCAGCAGGCGCGGATTGGTGATCATGGCTTGCGCCAGATCGCCTTCGACGTTGGGAGCGCCCGGAAAAAACCGCCGCGGTCCGCTTGACTGCCGCGTCCAATTCCAGTTCGTGTTGGGGCCGGCCGTGTTGTGATAGACCTTGTCGCGGCCGAATTTCAGTTCGTCGTGATTGTAAGCGTTGATCAACGCGGTAAACGCCCCTCCGACGGCCGGCCCCTCCGGGTCGCCCTGGGCATTTTCTTCCAGCAGATCGTACGTATAGCCGGTGAATCGCGCGTCAATGCGTCCAGTCGTCAGGCCGGCGCCGCGTTGTAGTTCGACGCGGAATTGACTCAGGGTCACGCGGAGGTCCGCCTTCATCAGGTAGTCGTCGCCCAGGCCTGTGAAGTACGAAAGCCTTTTTGCGACTGCGGCCTTCTCGCCGGCGGGAAGTTTTGCGCCCTTATAGAGAGCCGCAGCATATTCACCCTGAGCATATTTGCGCGCCTCCTCGATAAAACCGGGCAGGTCGCCAGGACGATCCTTCAGCGCTTTGTGGTACCACGCGACCGCCGCGTAGCTGGGGAGATAAAAAATGTACGGACGATCGTCTCCAGGCGCAAAGGTGAGCGTCGCGAGATCGAGAACCGACGAGATCAGACAAATTCCATTCAAATGCACGGTGTCGTGGTTCTGCAGATAATTTCCCAAAGCCGCTGATCGAAACGTCCCATAACTTTCACCGATCAGAAACTTCGGCGAATTCCAGCGATCGTTGCGGCTCAAATAGGTCACGATGAATTGCGCAAAGGCTTCAACATCCTCGTCAATTCCGAAAAAATCCTTGTCCTGCGCTTTGCAGACGGCGTGACTGTAACCTGTGCCCATCGCGTCGATGAACACGAGATCGGTTTTGTCGATCAGGCTCTCCGTGTTGTCTACCAGCTTGTACGGCGCTGGAGGCGTGAAGGTACCGTCCACGGTGTGCGCGCGCCGCGGTCCGAATGCGCCCATGTGCAACCACATGGTTGCCGACCCTGGGCCACCGTTGTAGAGGAACGAGACCGGGCGCAGACTGAGATCTTTGACGTCGCTCCGCGTATAGGCGACCGAATACATCAATCCCGTCGCGTCGCCTTTATCGTTCTTCAGTAGAGTTGTGCTAGCGGTAGCTTTGTAGGGAATCGTCTGCCCGGCAAGGCGGATGGTGTGATCAGTTACAGAAACTTCTTCCTTGGTCGCGGCGGCGTCACATTTATCCGGCGCTTTTGCTTCCGGAGTTTTCGCGTCCTTGTCCGATTGCACCTGCGCCGCCGAAAGCGGTGATTGCGCAAATAAACACAACGCCGCCGCCACGCAAAGAATCAACCGGTCTCTCATCCCAGGGCTCCCCATAGCTGTTTCGCCTGCTCGAGAAAAAACTGCAGGGCTTCGCGGACTGCGTCCTGCGCTAGAGTGATGTGAACTGGCGGATTGTATGTTGGGGTGCCGCCAGTGTCAAAGAAGGTCTAATTGCCGAAAATCCAGTGGCACAGGTCCAGCCCGTGCGCCCAAGGCGGGCAAGAGGAATGCCCAAGGGCAAAGTGCAAATATAGAGAGGTGTTTTTCACCGCCAGCTAGACGCTAGTCTTGGCCTCCGCGGCCGACACAAGCTTAGTTCGAAGATGCGCCACCAGTTCAAACGAGCGCAACCGCGCCCTGTGATCGTAAATGTGCGCGGTGAGGATTAACTCGTCGGGACGAGTGACGTCGATAAAATTCTGCAAACTTCGCACGACAGTTTCGGTGGAGCCCACGGCGGAAACCGCGAGTGTCTGGCTGGCGAGCGCCTTTTCCGCGGGAGACCAGAACTCATCCATGTCGTCGATCGGCGGCGGGATTTGTCCGGGCATGCCGCGGCGAAGATTGGTGAACGATTGCTGCAACGAAGTGAAGTGGCGGCGCGCTTCGCCGTCGGTGGCGGCGGCAATGACATTAATGCCCAGCATTGAATAGGGCCGGTCCAGTTGTTTCGAGGGCTCGAAGTGATGCCGGTAAAGCTGCAACGCATCCATCATGTCGGCGGGAGCGAAGTGTGAGGCGAAGGCGAACGGAAGCCCGAGCATCGCCGCAAGTTGCGCGCTGAACAGGCTCGAGCCCAACAACCAGATCGGCACCTTCAGACCCGCGCCGGGGACCGCGCGTGTCTTCTGCCCCGGCGCAACTTCTTCAAAATAATGCTGCAGCTCTTGAACGTCTTCCGGGAAGCGATCGGAACTCGTCGCAAGATCGCGCCGGAGCGCACGTGCGGTCAAAGTGTCGGTGCCCGGCGCACGCCCAAGTCCAAGATCGATACGACCAGGAAACAGCGACGCGAGCGTTCCAAATTGTTCGGCAATCACCAGCGGCGAATGATTTGGCAACATGATGCCGCCGGACCCAACGCGAATCGTCTTGGTGCTGCCGGCGATGTGCGCGATCACGATGGAGGTAGCGGCGCTGGCGATCCCGGGCATGTTGTGGTGCTCGGCAAGCCAAAAGCGATGATAGCCCCACTCTTCGGCATGCTGCGCCAGGTCAAGCGAATTGCGAAAGGCGTCAGCCGCAGTCGCACCTTGCGGGATCGGCGAGAGATCGAGTACCGAGAACGGAATCATCGTCGTTGGCAACACTGGGTTTGATGATTCCGGCGGCTTCCGAGTTACTTCAATTCCGGACATTCTGGACGTTCAGAAGTGGTCCTCCGAAATTTCAGTTTGCCGACCGCCAAGGCCGAAATGCTTGGCGGTTTGTTAAGGACGACCGAACGCGCTACATTCGAATGCCGTGGGCACGTTGAAGGAAGCGGGAAGCGCGCTACATCTTTTGCACGACTACGTTTAGCGACGAACTTTGCACCGCGCCGAAGTTCACACTCGTCGGGTCCATGAACATGACGATCTGCCACAGAATGTTGCCCGTGGAGTCCGTCAAGCTCAAAGTTACTTGGACCTGTCCCACCAGGCCCATGATTTGCGGAGCGGCAAGCAGAACGCAAGTTACCTGACCCTTGGTCAGCGGAGTGTTGCCGCCGAGCTTGAGCGCGGACGTGGCCACGGTGTAGTTCAAGTTCCCTGCGACCGGTGTGCCGTCCGGGTAAACGAAGTTCAGCGTGAGCTCCGGCGCTCCGGTGTTCTGGGTGATTTCGATGGCGTCAACTTTGCCGCGATCGTGGCCTGGAATGTTGTCGAGCTCGATGGTGGCCTGACCGTCTGTTACGGCGAAGTCCACGCCCTTGATCAGCGCCGCATTGGCTCCGACCGTAGCGAATATGTCCAGATTCTGGAATACCACATTCCCCTGGGTCTTCACATTGAACACGCGTCCGCCGACGAATTCATCACCGGGATTGAGTTCTGCAAAGTAAAGATTCACGTGATACGCGCCGTTGGCCACCGAAAATGTATAGACCAGCGGGCTGGTATCCGGCATGCGGCCGTGTTGAAACAGCGCAGGGTCCGATGTGCCTTTGACCGAACCTGTCAGCTGGCTGACAAGCCCGCCGCTGAAATCGTAGTCGGTTGCCCAGGCTTGGCCTTTCGAATCCTTGTACGCTGAACCACCACACTTCAAGCGTATGGGTTGCTGGGTTTCTGCCATCGCCGGCACGCACATCACAAAAATAAGAGAAATGAGAGCTAGGGCCTTCGTCACCGCAGTCCTCCTGAAACCAATTCTTCTTGGATTAGAAAACATTCATTTCAAGCGTTGGGAGGAGCCTGAGGGGGGCACCACCTGCAACTTCACGGCTGACAATAGGTTTCCGATAGTAGCGGAGCAACTGTCCCGATGACCGTATTTAGGACAGCTCGAGGCCTAGGCCTTCTTAGACCCAGCGCCGGTAGGAATTGTGACGACAGTATGGAATGGAGAAAAAAACTCGTCGGGATCTCGCGGCCATCGCTAACTACATATCGCCCAAAACTACATGCGAGCGGCGACGCGCGCCGCGATGTGATTGTCAGGCGTGCGCATGATGAGCACGAGGCTGTCGCTGACTGGTACGCCCGCGCTCGGCACTAAGAACTCGTAGGACCATGCCAGCTTCTCTGGGACCGGATTTCCGTGCGCGGCAGCTCGCGCCGTCGCGGTGGGCAATACTGGATCTACGGAAAAATATTTCGGCTCGACGTTGGCGATGGGCCGCAACTCCACGCCGTGCTTCCAGTAAAAATAGAGATGCATCGTGCTCATCAACGCCCGCGTCAGATAGCGCGAAGAATTCGCGTTCTGCACCTGAGGCGGGCAAGTCTGATCGTAGTGGTCAAAGACCACGAATTCGAGCGACACATAATCGGGGAACTGCGTGACCGTCTCCGATCCGCGACGAAACACAGTCCCGGAATCCGTATCGATTCTCTTGAGATTGTCGAAAAAGCCTGCCGCCGCCACGTGACCGGATAGCCGGAAGCAAGGGCCGTTGGGAATCGACCCGTTGGTTTGCAGGAAGAGGCCGCCTTCATAGTTCCAGACCGTTTTTTCGTGCGAGGGTTTCGGCGCAGGGGTGGCCGGCAGGGCGGCGACAAGCAGAGCCACTCCGATGCAAACCGGTACTCGAGAGCGAGAACGCAACACGGATACCCCGTCAGAAGAGTTTACTCCGGAATGGTTTTGGGAAAAATACGGTACGGCCGGTCCTCAATTCGAGGGCGCGACGAAGAAGCCGCGCCCGATTTGGCGCAGGCGCCGCTCTAAGACGCTATTGTGAAGCTTTGAGAAGGAAGGAGAAACCGTCGAAGGTATGGACGGCTTTGCCGGGGCCGGCGGATTTTACATCGCCTTGGCCGGCACGGATGGCTTCGATCGCGGCGACGAGCCTCGGAAGCACCGAAGGTTGCGCGACCGGGACATTGTGTGCCCCCAGCACGAGCTTGAGATCTGGCGCGAGCGCGGCAATCTTGTTGACTGAAGCAACGTAAGCGTCCAGATCCGTTTCGGGCCGATAGAGCCAGATCGTGCCGGGATAGTAGCTATCGCCAGTGAAAAGCAGTCCGTTGTTGCTATCGAGAAGGCAGATGGAGTCGGGCGTGTGGCCCGGCGTGGCGATAACCTCGACAGTGCGCCCGCCGAGATTCACTTTGAATCCGTTATGAACCGGTATGGAAACATGCCACGGTTTCGTGGCGTAGGTCTTGGGATCAAAATTTTTCGGCAGGTCGCCACAGATATGGTCGGGAGCAATTTCAGCTTGGGCGTCGGCGGTCTCGCCTTTCGTGCTGTTGCGCGTGAACGACGTGTCCATGCCGAAGACGTACGGAAATTGCCAGTTGCCGCCGATGTGATCGTTGTGCGTATGAGAATTCAGGACGACGACGGGGCGAGAAGTGAGCCGCATGACGAGGGCATGAATGTTTCCGATGCCCATGCCGGTGTCGAATAACACCGCTTGCTTGGTGCCTATAATCAGGTAGGAGATGGTTTCTTCCGACTGGTGCGGCTCGTAGATGGCGATCGTGTCCGGTGCCACCTTGTAAATCTCGAACCACGGCTCGCTTGGCAGGATGCGTTGCAGAGATTTAAATTCGGGGCGCGGAAGAGTGCGGCACCACTCAGGCACTTCGGGCTGGGAAGGGTCGGCGGAAAGAGGAAGACTCAACGCGGAGCGTGAGGACTCCATGCGGAGGGCGCGCAGAGTCAGTGCTTTCGATTGCGCTGCTGCGACGAGCGTCGCCGCGAGCCCGAGCGCCGTGATTGCGCTCATCTTTTTTGGAGCCGGGGTTTTCGTGAAGCGTTTCGCGTCGTTCAAGTCTTTCCGTACTTTTCGTAGAATTTGTTGGTGAACAGTCCTGATGGATCATAGTACTTCTTTACGGATAGAAAGCGGTCGAAGTCCGGATACGCTTTCCGTAACTGCACGGGGGAGTAGAAAAGTTGGTAGGGGAGATAGTAGGTACCGTTCGGCCAAGCAAGAGCGTGGTCGGCTTGGTCTGGTCAACGATGGGCGGATACACAAAGTCGGAGGTTTTTTCGTCGGCTGGGGCCGCGGCGTATTCAAGAAATTCTTTCGCCAAGAACAGAACGATCGCAATAGCGAGAAGTAAAGCGAGAAAACGCGACTTCCTGCGGCTAGAGGAGTTGGTGTTTTGCATAAACAAAGCAAGAAGTGTGTATTTTGCGAGTATACGAGGAATTATGCTTGGAGAGGTCTTCTAGTTGCACGCCGTCGCGGCGCTGGCCGTGACGTGCTCTTCGACAGAGCGGTACACGACCTTCCCCGATCGAGACAAACGCGTGGGCGCCCGGTTGGCAACAATGCATCCTCGGTAGAGCAGGAGATACCATCCGCCACGCAATTCGACTCTCAGCATGTCCGATTCGGGAATTTCTTCACGTTGGCCTGTGGGCCGTAAGCCCGGAACGAAATAAACCGTCTCCGCGTCGCCCTTCGTTGCCGCCCACGAAAGCGCGTAGCCCATCGCTGGTCACCGTGCGGGCGTCGAAATAAAAATGCTTTTCGGAATGCACATATGCACGCCCTTGTTGCCATCGACCACTTCGGTGATGTGCAGATCAGCGGCCACGCTGGCCAGCATGTAAGCATCATCGCGCGACAACTGTTTTTCCGTCATCAAAAAATCGATCATCTCGCGAACCGCCAGCGTGGCGGCCGCATTCAAGTCATCGTTGAATCCCATGGTCATGTACTCTGTCGGAGTCTCCGCCCGCGGCCACTTCAGGTGCAAATCCTTCCGCACTACAAACTGAAACGTGCCGATAAGCGAAGTCTCAAGCGCGGTGATGTCCACCTCGCCGTCGCCTTGGCCGGCATGTCCGTCGCCGACTTCAAACAGCGCCCCAGGCACGTGCACCGGCAGATACAAGGTGGTGCCGGCAACCAGGTCCTTGTTGTCCATGTTGCCGCCCATAATCCAGGGCGGCGCGCTGTTGAAGCGCCCCGCGCTTTCCGGCGGCGCATTGCCCATGCTACCGAAAAAGGGATGCAAGGGAATATCGATGCCGGGAGCGAAGTGCGCGACCATGCGCTGTCCATCCAGCGGAATGATTTTTATCTTCGAGTAGGGAAAATCGTCAGGAAGGTAGCCGCGCCCAGCCCCAAACGCGTTGTACGCATAAGGAATCGCCAGTTGAATCCTCTGTATCCGCACTTCCAGCACATCGCCCGCCTGCGCGTTGTCAATATAGAGGGGCCCCGTAAGAATGTGCCCTCCAGGCCCCTTGTCGGTGACCTGCGCAGTGATATCGCGCAACGATTGCTCGACCTCGCCAGGCGCGACGCCAGCATCTTCCAGCCGCTTCGGGCTAGAAGTGATCAACGTCTGAATCTCAACAGTATCGCCCGAGGTAACGTGCAGCACAGGTGTAGCCTTCGCATCGTAGTATCCCCAGACTACCGTCTTCGGCGTCGGCTTCAGCGAGTGCTGCGTTTGCGAGTCGGCGAGCGGAGCGCAGACTGACAACGAGAGGAGTAACAATCTGGCCCGAACCGTAAAGCCGTTTCGGCGAGTCATTTACCTCCGTCGAGAAAGGTTTCGCGAATTTTGTTTGTCACGGATGGGTCATGTCTTCGGGTTTAACCAGGGCGTCGAAATCTTCAGCGGAAATTAATCCTAAGTTCAGAGCAGCTTCTCGCAAGGTGATACGCGCGTGGTGGGCAGCTTTGGCTACCTTGGCGGCATTGTCGTAGCCGATCTTCGGGGCTAACGCGGTTACCAACATCAGCGAATTGTGTACGTAATGATCGATTTGTTCGCGATTCACCCGGATGCCTTCGATACAGTGGTCCACGAAGCTGTTGCTGGCGTCGGCTAGAAGTTCTACCGAGTTCAAATAATTGAAGATCATGACCGGCTTGAAAACATTCAGCTCGAAATTCCCTTGGGAGCCGGCGAAACCGATGGCGGCGTCATTGCCCATAACTTGGACGGCGACCATGGTCACGGCTTCGGACTGCGTGGGGTTCACCTTGCCGGGCATGATTGATGACCCAGGCTCGTTTTCAGGTAATGACAGTTCGCCCAAACCGCAGCGTGGCCCGGAAGCGAGCCAGCGGATATCGTTGGCGATCTTCATCAGCGACGAGGCCAGCGTCTTCAACGCTCCGGAAGCAAAAACAATCTCATCGTGCGCGGAGAGCGCGGCGAACTTGTTGGGATGCGAACGGAACGGCAGGCCGGTCAGCTCGGAAATCTTGCGGGCGGCACGTTCAGCAAATTCGGGATGGGCGTTGAGACCGGTGCCTACGGCGGTGCCGCCGATAGCCAGATCGTAGAGTCCGTCGAGGGCTACGGCGATGCGGGCGCCGTCACGATCGAGCAAACTAACGTACCCGGAAAATTCCTGGCCAAGCGTCAGCGGAGTCGCATCCTGCAAATGGGTGCGGCCGATTTTTACGATGCCAGCGAAGTCCTTGGCTTTGACGTCGAGTGCATCGCGAAGCTTTTTCACCGCAGGCAGCAGTCGCCGGGCGGTTTCGGCGGCGGCTGCAATGTGCATGGCGGTCGGAAACGTATCGTTCGACGACTGCGACATGTTTACGTCGTCGTTGGGATGAATGGGCTTCTTGCTGCCCATCTCACCGCCAGCGATTTCGATGGCGCGGTTGGAGATGACTTCGTTGACGTTCATGTTCGTCTGCGTGCCGCTGCCGGTTTGCCAGATGCGGAGAGGAAAGTGGTCATTGAGCTTGCCGGAGATGACTTCGTCGGCGGCTTGGGCGATGAGCCTGGTTTTTTCTGGAGCAAGTTTGCCGAGATCCTGGTTCACCAAGGCGGCGGCTTTTTTCAGGAGGCCGAAAGCGCGGATCAGCTCGGGCGGCATGGTGTCTTTGCCGATGTCGAAGTGGATCAGGGAGCGAGCGGTTTGCGCTCCGTAGTAGCGATCCGTGGGGACTTCGATCGTGCCCATGCTGTCGGATTCGGTGCGGGTTGGACCGTGGATAGCGGCTTGCATGGCTTCGGACATGACGTGGCGACTCCTTGTCGCTGGGGTTGTCGCTAGAATCTTAGCAGGGACGCAACGGCGGTGTAAGCAACCTCGCGGCCAGCGGGCTCGCAAAAACTCCAGATTTCTTTCAACAGTCCCTCCTTAACAAGAAGGTAAAATCTGCCGCAATGGAATTTAGAGAAATTTGCTGCTCGCCCAAGCGCCGTCAAGGTGCCGTCTAAATTTCCCGCAACCTAGGAAAAAGCAATTTAAGGCATGGATGGACGCCTCTGGTAAGGGATTGATGCTCCGACCTCTGCTTGCTTCCAAAGGGTATTTGTCCTCCCGTAAGGTACGTAGGAAGGTCTCGAACCGGCCGGAAGCTCGGACGCTCATTCGCAGCGGAAGGCGACCATGGGGTCTACCAGGGCGGCACGGCGGGCCGGGACCATGGAGGCGAGCAGGGCGACGCTGATCAGCAGAAGGGTTACGCCGGCCAGGATGAGCGGGTCGCAAGAGCTTTCGCTCGCCCACTTGGTTGCTATCTTGTCGAAGGCGAAGCTCAGGATCAGGCCGGCGGCGAGGCCTGCGCCTACGTTGACGGCAGTTGACGTGAGGACCGCGCGAAAGATGTCCGCGGCCTTCGCCCCGAGCGCCATGCGGATGCCGAACTCGTTGGTGCGAGTCGCGACCGTATAGGTGACTACGCTGTAGAGGCCAACAGCGGCAAGGGCCAGGGCGAGGATCGAAAACAGACCGAAGAGTGCGGCGATCAGGCGCTGCTGGGCGTAGTCGTCCTGGCCGGTGATCCAGGTTTCCAGGTCGCGCACGTGTGTGGTCTGTTGTTCGGGATCGATCTCGACAATCTGGCGGCGCATGTCGCGAAGAATGGAAAGTGGCGGGACGCGCGTGCGAACCAGAACCTGCGTGTACATCGGCATGCGCAACGTGAAGGGCACGAAGACAGCGGCCTTGGTGGGATTGCGCAGACCGTTGTTGCGGGCGTCCCCTACGACGCCAATGATTTGTAGCCAGCCGGTGCTTCCCGCGGCGGCCGGAAAGTACGGTGGCTCGTCTCGCAGCTCCGGGACGCGAAGCTGCTGACCGACGGCGTTGCCGTCGGGCCAATACTGGCGGGCCAAGGTCTGGTTGACAATAGCGAGCGGCGCCCCGCGCATGGCTTCGGTGTGATCCCAGAGACGGCCCTGCTGCAGGGGAATCTTCAACACGGAAAAATATTCGGGGCTGACGAAATTAACGCGAACTTCCGGTTGCTGGGCTTGCTGGCGGCTCATGATCTCAATGCGAATGCCGCCGATCGGTAAAGGCGGAGTGGCATTGGTGGAAAGGCCAGCTTCGACCACTTCGGGCATGGCCGCGAGCTTCGCGCGGAGTTGTTCGAAATATTGGGAGCGATCCTGCCAGGATACGTGGGAGTTTTGATGGACGGGAATGGGCAGCGACATCGCGTTGCGCGGATCGTAACCAAGGTCGGTATTTACAAGATGCAGGAAGCCTTTGGCGGCGGCGCTGGCCGCGGTGAGCAGAAGAATCGTGAGAGCGACCTGCGCGGCGATCATCACCCCGTGAGTGCGCCGAGCGTTGGCGCTTCCGGCCACGCGGCGCGCGCTGGTCTGCACGAGCCGGGCGATTTCTGGGCGCGAAAGCTGCAGCGCAGGCCATAGCCCGAAGACCATCGCAGCGACGAAATCCAGCCCGACGCTGAACAGCAATACCGGGACGTTCATGCGAATTGCCGATTCCGACGGAAATGATCGGCGGGGAAGGAACGCGGTGATTACAGAAAGGCTTCGCCACGCAAATAGTACGCCGATCGTGGCGCCGAGTGTGGCGATCGCCAGAGATTCGGTGAGTAGCTGCCGAATTAGGCGCAAGCGTCCCGCGCCGACCGCGGCGCGTACGGCAAGTTCGTGCTGCCGTTGGGCGCCACGCGCGAGAAGCAGGATGGAAACGTTGGCACAGCCGATCAGAAGCAGCGAAGCGACCGCGCCGAGCAACAGGTACAGCGTCGGGCCCAGAGGCTTGGCGTAAAGATCGACGATGCTGCGGAGATCGACCCGAAAGCTGTCGGGATAGTGCGACGGCGATTCTTTCGCGAACTGTTCGATGAGGGGTTGCAGCTCAGCGCCGGCCTGAGCGGGCGTGACACCGGGACGGAGCTTGATCGAGCAGCCGAAGCTGAGCTTTGAGTCCTGGCTCACTTTGAGCGGGAGGTAGACTTCGCCGTCACCCCATTTGAAGCGCGGTGGCATGACGCCGATGACCTCATAGGTCTGGTGAACGAGTTGGAGTTTTTTGCCGATGACGTTGGGATCGCCGACGAAATATCTTTGCCAGAATTCGTAGCTGAGGACCGCCACGCGCTGGGGATCTTCACCGGGCGGCGCGTCGGACGGAACGAACCACCGGCCTTTTGCGGCGGGGATTCCAAAATGCCTTGGTGAGTCGGTGGAGACCGCGACGCCTTGGACGTCTTCGGGCAGGTCGCCGTCGGTGGTGGTGAGATTCCACCAGGCGATTCCTACGATGCTCTCGATCGATCGCGCTTGCTGGATCTGGCGGAGTTGCTGCCCGCTCAGAATTACGTACTGATCGTTGCCGGCTTTGTCTTTGAGGCGAAGTTCGACGATGCGTTCGGCGCCGGGATAAGGGTATGGATTCAGGAGGACGGCGTAAATGAGGCTGAAGACGGCGCTTGTGGCGCCGATACCAATCGCTAGAGAAAAGATGGCGGTGAGCGTGAAATAGGGACGCCTTCGGAATTCGCGGGCTGCATAGCGAAGGTCTGAGGTTAGAGGTCCCATGGATATTTTTGTGCGTGTGCATTGTAGGGCGCGGGGTGCGTTTCCCGCTAGGCCGTGCTTCGAAGGCTGGTTCGGATTGCAATCAGACTTCCCGCTGCGAGAAAAGCCCCACGATCGGCGGCCGCTACAGCGGCCGGACGCTTCATTCGTAGCGGAGCGCGACCATAGGATCGACCGCGGCGGCGCGGCGGGCTGGGACGAACGAAGCGGAGGCGGCCGCGGCGATGAGTATGAGGCTTACGCCGGCCAGGATCAGCGGATCGTGGGAACTTTCGTTGACCCATTTGGTCGCTAGCTTGTCGAAGGCGATGCTTAAGATCAGGCCTGTGGCCAAGCCGATGCTCAGGCTCATCGCAGTCGAGGACAGCACCAGGCGGAACACATCGGCGGCTTTGGCACCCAACGCCATGCGGATGCCGAATTCATTGGTGCGCGTGGCCACACCGTAGGAGACGACGCTGTAGAGGCCGACGGCAGCCAAGACGAGCGCGAGGCCGGAGAAAACCCCAAACAGGGTGGCGACGAAGCGCTGCTGGCCGTATTCATCCTCGTTGACGATCCACGTCTCGAGATCTTGTGCATGCGTGATCTGTTGGTCGGGGTCCACGTGAACGACTTGTGCGCGAATGTCGCGCAACATCGACGCCGGGGGAATACGCGAGCGGATCAGAATCTGCGTGAACATATACATTTTCAGAGTGTAGGGAACGTAGATGGCGGCCTTGATCGGTTTGCGCAGCCCTTCATCGAGAGCATCTGCAGCGACGCCGACGATTTGCAGCCACGCGCCATCGATTCCCGCGGCCGCGGGAGAATAGGGTTCGTCTTTAAGACCAGGGATGCGTATCTGCTGGCCGACGGGATTGTTGTTGGGCCAAAACTGGCGGGCCATCGTCTGATTGATAACCGCAAATGGCCCCCCACGCATGGTTTCCGCGTGATCCCAGACGCGCCCCTGAACCAGAGGAATGTGGAGCACGGGAAAATACTCGGGGCTGATGTAGTTGACCAACGCCTCCGGTTTTTCGCCCGAGCCGCTTCCGAAAATTTCAAATTGCTGAGTTCTACCGTTGGAAGGCGGCGTGGCGTTGGTGGAAATACCGGCCAAAACTACTTCCGGCATGCTTCCGAGTCTGGCGCGGAGCTGCTCGAAATATTCCGAGCGATCTTTCCACGTGCCGTGGGTGTTTTCGTGGACGGGAATCGGGACGGACATCGCGAAGTGCGGGTCATAGCCGAGATGCGCGTTGACAAGGTGAAGAAAGCCCTTGCCGGCCGCGCTTGCGCCCGTGAGCATGAGAATGGTCAGTGCGACCTGCGTCGCGACGAGGGCGTTGTGCGCCCGCTTGGCGTTGGTGCTACCCGCAACGCGCCGGCTGCTACCTTGCATCAGGCCGGCGACGTCGGGCCTGGAGAGTTGGACAGCGGGAGACAGGCCAAAAATGATGGAAGTGGCGAGAGCGAGGCCGACGCAGAAGAGCAGAACCGGCACGTTAATTTTGATCACCGATTCAGCTGGGAACGCACGCGGCATCCAGGCCACGATCAGAGGCAGACTTTTCCAGGCGAGGAGCACGCCCAGGGCCGCACCGAGGACAGCGATGCCGAGCGATTCGGTGAGCAACTGGCGAATCATCCGGATGCGGTCGGCGCCGATGGCCGCGCGCACGGCCAGCTCGTGCTGCCGTTCGGCGCCGCGCGCGAGGAGCAGGATGGAGACGTTCGCGCAGCCGATCAGCAGAAGCGAACCCACCGCGCCGAGCAGGAGGTAGAGAGTGGTGCCGAGAGGCCGGGCGTAGAGGTCAACGATGCTGCGGAGATTCACGCGGAACTTGTCGGGAAAGCGCGTTGGCGATTGTTTCGCGAATTCTTCGAACATAGGCTGCAGCTCGCCGTCGGCTTGGGCCAGGGTAACGCCCGGGCGGAGCCGGATGGATGCTCCGAAAGTGATGTTGGGGTCCTGGGTGACTTTCTGCGGGACGTAGATATCGGCCTCACCCCACTTGAAACGAGGCGGCATCACGCCCACGACCTCGTAGGGCTTGTGGACCAGCTGAATCTTCCGGCCTATGACGTGCGGATCACCCAGATAATATTTTTGCCAGAACTGATAGGTGAGCACGGTAACCGGCTGCGCTTCTTGCCCCGGGGGAGCGTCGGCCGGTACTAGCCAGCGGCCCATGAGCGCAGGGACACCCCAGTGATTGGGAGCATTGGGAGAGATGTACCCCGCGTTGACATCTTCGGGGAGCTCGCCGTCGGTGGTCGTAAGGTTCCAACCGTCCAGGGCGACGACACTTTCGACCGATTTGGTCTGGCGAATCTGGTCGAGTTGCGGGCCGTTCAGACCGACAAAACGCTGATTGCCGGCTTTGTCGAGGAGACGCGGTTCGGTCATGCGCTCGGCGCCAGGATAGGGGAAGGGGTCAATCAACACGGCGTAGATGACGCTGAAGACGGCGCTGGTGGCCCCGATGCCCAAGGCGAGGGAGAGCACAGCGGTCAGGACGAAGCCGGGGCGTTTGCGAAGTTCACGGGCGGAATATTGGAGGTCGGAGACCAGGGATTGCATCGGCACCTCGCTTCGCCCTTGCTCTTCCACGATTGGACGAGCGGACGCTTCTGCGGTTAGTAGACGCTGGCCCGAGCAAACTCGTCTTATGCCTGTCTGGCCAGACAAAGCGAGCACGTAAAAGGTTCACCGAGGGGGATGACTGGCTAGCACATCCTGGCCGAACACTGACCTTGGTCCGGACGGATTGGCGTACCGGCTCATGTATACTTGGAGTCAGGGGAATCTGCAGTTTTCATGGAAAAAGACACTTCCAAGGCGAAGGTGTCGGCATCCGCGTCGGTGCGGTTGCGGCGTCGGCTGCGATTTGTGCGATCGCGGGCGCGTGAGCTGATGAAAATTGGCAAGGCCCTGGTGTCTACGAAGCATCCCTTCCTGGTGCACATTATCCCGATGCGGCGTTGCAATCTGGATTGCGGGTATTGCAACGAGTACGACGACGTGTCGAAGCCGGTGCCGCTGGAGGAGATGAAGAAGCGGCTGGACCTGCTGGCGGACATGGGCACGTCGATGATCACTATCAGCGGCGGCGAGCCCCTGATGCACCCGGAACTGGAAGAAGTCATCCGCCATATGCGCCAGCGCGGCATTTATGCCGGGATGATCACCAATGGATTCTTGCTGAGCAAAGAGCGCATCGGGAAATTGAACGATGCCGGTCTGGAATTCCTGCAAATCAGCATCGACAATGTGACGCCGGATGAGGTGTCGAAGAAGAGTCTGAAGACGCTGGACAGCCGACTGGAATGGCTGGCGCAATATGCCGTGTTTCAGGTGAACATCAACTCGGTACTGGGTAGTGGCGTGAAAAATCCTGAAGATGCGTTGCAGATCGCCCACCGTGCAGTGGAACTTGGCTTTACGAGCACCGTGGGGATCATTCACGACGGGAACGGCCAGTTAAAGGGCTTGAACCCGCGGCAGATTGAAATTTTTGAAGAGATCATGTCGCTGGGGAAGAGTTCGTTTTCACGGTTCAACGATTTTCAGCATCAGGTGGCGCGCGGGAAAGAGCACGATTGGCGCTGTCGGTCGGGTTCGCGCTATTTGTATGTGTGCGAGGATGGATTGGTACATTGGTGCTCGCAGCAGCGCGGTTACCCCGGGATTCCGCTGGCGGACTACACGCCGGAGATGCGTGACCGGGAATATTTTACCGAGAAATATTGCGCGCCGAAGTGCACGGTATCCTGCGTGCAGCAGGTGGGGATACTGGATAATTGGCGCGGGAAGCAGACGCTAAAGCCTCTGCCGATGTCGCCCCCTCCTGTTCCGTCACAGCTGGTCCAGATTGGGTCGGCCCGCGTCGATTCCTAGGGACGCGTCCGGCTTTTCCCCATTGAATTCGAAGGTGGACGTGTCCGTCCATCCTTCGTTGGCTCAATATACTCGTGTTCCCGTTGAGGGCAGACCAAATCGCGAGTCCGGGCAAGTTTCTACCTTCGCACATCCCTGCCCCGCGGCAATTGACGCTAAGCCTTTAGTTTTCAACAATGAAGATATGACCGATGCGGCGATTCGGATTGAAAATTTGACCAAGGACTATCCGTACGGCTTCCTGCACCTCAAAACCAAGAGGTCGCTGGAAGGCTTGACGATGCGCGTGGAGGACGGGGAAGTGTTCGGCTTCCTCGGTCCGAACGGCGCCGGAAAATCCACGACGATCAAATTACTGGTGGGCCTGATTTTTCCGACGGCTGGGACGGCGTACATTCTGGGCAAGCCGATCAGCGACATCGCGATGCATCAGGATGTCGGCTACCTGCCGGAGCAGCCGTATTTCTACGACTACCTGACGGCGACGGAGCTGCTGGATTACTTCGCGCGAATCCATAATTTGAAGGCGGCGGGCCGGCGCGATCGCGTTGCGCGAATGCTGAAGAAAGTGGGCCTGGAGACGGCGCGGAAAATTCAGCTGCGGAAATATTCGAAGGGCATGCTGCAACGCGTGGGGTTGGCGCAGGCGATTTTGCACGACCCGCGTGTGGTGATTTTGGATGAGCCGATGTCGGGGCTGGACCCCCTGGGCCGGCGCGAAGTACGCGACATTATCCTGGAATTAAAGCGCGAAGGCCGGACGGTGCTTTTCTCGACGCATATTTTGTCGGACGCTGAAATGTTGTGTGATCGCGTCGGAGTGATCGCGGGAGGCACATTGCGCGGCGTCGGCGCGCCGGACGAGATAGTGGGGATCAAGGCGCACGGAATGGAGATTCTGTTCGAGTTTGCAGGAGAAAACGCGGCCGCCGCTGCGTTGTTGGGTAAAGCGACCAGAACGGGCAACCGGTACAGGTTGCAAGTTGATGAGGGCGAACTCTACGCGACGCTCGAGCAACTTCGCAGCGCTGGCGCGAGAATTTTATCGGTGGCGCAGATCAAAGCGTCGCTGGAAGAATATTTCATGCACTTGATCGCGGCGGACCGTGCACAAGCGGCCGCGGTGGACGTGAGCGGGAAATGAGCCGCGTCGGCGTAGTGGCGTGGAATACATTTCGCGAAGCGGTGCGCGATCGCGTGCTGTACAACCTGGTTTTCTTCGCGCTGCTGATGATGTGTGCGGCGATCCTGGTGGGGCAGATTTCGATTGGCATCGAGCAGATGGTGATCGTGAGCCTGGGTTTGAGCGCGATCTCGGTGATCGGCTTGTTGATGGCGGTGTTTATCGGTGTTGGGCTGGTGTCCAAGGAAATGGACAAGCGGACGCTGTATGCGCTGCTGGCCAAGCCGGTGCGGCGGTGGGAATTCCTGCTGGGGAAATTCGGCGGACTGCTGCTAACGCTGGGCATCAACACGGCGGCGATGGCCGCGGGATTGTTCGCTGCGCTGTATTACGTCAAGCACTCGCTGGAGCGCGCGGACGGGATCGCGCTCGTGGCTATTTATTTCATTTTGCTGAAGCTGGCTCTGGTCGTGGCGTTGGCACTGCTATTTTCCTGCTACACGACGCCGTTGCTGGCGATTTTGTTTACGGCCGGATTGTATGTCTCCGGGCTGTTTGTGAACGAGATGCGCGGGCTGCACAGCGAGACGATGGCGCCGGCAGTACAAGCGTTACTGCGCGGGCTGTCTTACATCTTGCCCAATTTCGAGAATTTCGACGTCATGGCGTCGGCGGCGCATGCACGTCACATCCCCGGGATGTTGATCCTGCAGAACACGGCGTACGCCGTGCTGTATTGCACGATAGTTCTGACCGCCGCCGCGGTTATTTTCTCCCGGCGGAATCTGAAATGAATCGCCGGAATTGGGGCCCGGTCATGTTATGCGCCGTGCTGATGGCGGGATTCGCAGGGGTCTGGCGGCTGCAGCAGGGTATCGACGTGCAGCGCGAGGCGCTGCACCAGGAGCAAGACGACCTGGTGTTGCGATCGGGGCCGATGCTGAAAGCCATGAGCCTGGAATATGCTCCGCTGATGGCCGACCTCTACTGGACGCGAGTCGTGCAGTATTACGGCGACAAGAACGTCCGGCACGACGAAAATTTCGAGCTGCTCTGGCCGTTGCTGGACGTGACAACCACGCTCGATCCCCATCTGCTCGTGGCATATCGCTTCGGATCGATGTTCCTGAGCGAGGGGCCTCCAAGTGGCGCTGGCAGGCCTGATCTCGCTACCGCATTGATCTATCGGGGAATTAACGCGAACCCGGAATACTGGCGCTTCTACGAAGACTTGGGATTTATCTACTATTTTGAGCTTAAGGATTATCAGAAAGCGTCGGCCGCGTTTTTGGAAGGAAGCAGAGTCCCGGGGGCTCTGGTTTGGATGAAGGTTTTAGCGGCGAAAGTGTTGGAGCAGGGCGATAACGCGGACACGTCTGCTTTCTTGTGGAACGAGATTTATAGCTCCACCTCCGATCCACAAATGAAACAAAATGCAGAGACCCACCTGCAATTATTGAGGGTAGACGCGGACTGCAAGCAGTTGGACATGATTGTCGCAGACTATCGAAGACGCACCGGCCACGCCGCAAAGTCCGTTCATGATCTATTGGCTGCCGGACTGCTTCCGCCGACGGCCGTCGATCCACTCGGATTCCCTTATGTTTTGGATGCGGACGCGAAAGCGCAGTTGAATCCCGCAAGTCCTCTCGTCAAACAGAGACGCATCTACCAAAAGCCACTTGCGGGCGCTGCTCATTAAATGCCCGGAGGGCTTGCCTATTGCGTGACGCAGAGCAGGGTCATTTGCGGGTCGATCAGGATTTTGTGCGGTTCCGTTTGCGTAGTGAAGTGAAAAGAAGTTTCCGGACCAGCCGCGACTACCATTCCGAGGAATGCGGCGTGCGCGGCATTCGCTCCCGTGTACAAGGGAACCGGAGCGATGAACGAGCGAGGCACATCGTCCTGGTAGAGTTTCCCGCGAACCAGATAGCCTTTGTCGGTGCTGTGGACCGAATATTCGACGCGGTAGCGCGGGATACCAGTGCCACGCACCCACTGCTCGAAGAACCATTCCATCGAGCGCCCGCCTTCCAGATCCATCGACGGAGTCATCAGCGCCTCGACTTCGTGCTGCAAGTCGGAGGTTGAAAGCGCGCGGTAAGCGTACTTGGTGGCCAGCGTGTGGAGCAATGCGTAAAAGCGCGCCTCCGGATTCTTGGAGCCTGGCTGACGAAGCATTTCGCGGAGCATATGAATTACCCAGGAGCCCTTGCCGTAGATGACCTCTTCGAATCCGGCTGGAGACTTGGACGAAGTAAGACGATTCCCCAATTCGAGGGCGCCAATTTCCGAATGCGAGAATTCCGAAGTTGGCGATATCTCGACAAGATTCTGGCGGTAGCGGCCCAGCCAGAAGTGTAAAGAATGATCGGTGCGCTTTTGGGTGTCGGCGAAGAGAAGCGCAAGATAGTTGGCAATGGCTTCGTCGATCCACTGGTCCCGGTAAGCGTCCCAGCCGACGACGTTGCCCCACCATTGATGGGCGACTTCGTGGAAGGGCACCAGCTCGGTGAAATGTTCCTGTCCGGATTCGGAAAGTCCGGCGCGTTGCTGGGCTTCTGCGGGCAAATAGGAATAGGTAGAGAGATAGAGCAGCCCGGGCCAGCCTTGGCCGAATGTGCCGGGTATTTGCGACACGTTCAGCTTTTGGAATGGGAAGGTTCCGCCGAAAGCTTCGTAAAAGCGGATGGAGTCATCGATTTGGCGCCCGAGTGCCTTCAGGGCATCGGCAGGCTTCGGAGCAGGCGGCGTAACCTGCATCGCGTTGATGCTGCCATGTTTTTCCATGTTCAAGGGCGTGAGCACGGAGGGCGTTTCCAATTGCGGAGCCCCAAAACGGTTGTCGAGGGCTTGCTCCAGCTGCCGATTGGCGTACACATCGACCGTGTGAGCTTCGGATGCGAGCGAAGTTGAAACATAGTCGCCAAGATTAAAGCCCGCCACGGCGATAGGCTTCTCCGTCTGCCAGCGGCCGACATGAAACTCCCCATCCTCGTGTTCCTCGCGCTTGGAGCCGGTGGCCACCAGGCGCAACTTGCGCGGCCATCGCATGGTGAGATCGTAGTTGGCGAAATCCGCGGGGCCTCCATAGTGGGGATACCAGCTTTCCCGGGCGTCGACAAACATCACGCCGTTGCCGGCATTTTCGATTACGCTACCTCGATAGTGAAAATGGAGGGTGAATTCCGCGCCTTTTTCCGATGGCACCGGCAGCACTACGTAGAGATAGTTGCTTCCGCGAGTGCCGCGATCCTGCAAATTCATGCCTTCGTTCTGAAAATAGGCGAGCGATTCGCCGCGCTCGCCGGTAACCGCGTCGACGTTGAGCGTCCGCGCCAACTGAAAAATCAATACGCGCTCGCCGGAGACTTCCGCGCGTAGGCGAAGGTCCGTTTTTGCGTCCAAAGAATTGTCGGCGAGTATCGATGTGTTGATCTCGTAGTCAAGGGCGCGAAAGGTGTTGGGGCGAGGCTTGGTGGCGGTGGGCATGGCGTAAGACGCCCAGACGTCGTAAAAACTCTTCGCGCCCGATTTCCTGGGCTGACCGAGCAACACGGCCTCGGGGCGCTGAAGGTCGACAATCACGTCGAAAGATCCCGTCGTCACGCCTTCCACAGCGGCATAAAAATAGGGTCGAGGGTTGGCGGAGAGGCCTCCAAGCAGGATGCGTAGCGACTGCGGCGGATTTACGGCCGCCAGAACGACGTTCCACCGCGCCACAAACTCCGAGTCTTGCTGCGGAGAAATCTTTGCGTCTTGTAGTTGATGAAGAAGTTCAACCGCAGTGTCGTCCGTAAAACGCAGGCACACATTGATGAAGTCCTGATCCAGGACGGGGGTGCCAAGAAAACGCGCCATTTGCTGCTTTTCCATAGGGTCGCGGGGCGCCGCGAGGATATGCCCGCGTCCGGCGAAGACCGCGCCGGTTATTTGACCGTCGAGGGGTGCGAACAGCGTCAGCTTGCCCTGTTCGAAGGAGAGCTTTGCGTCCGCGCGGCGAAGCTCGATGCGGTCGGCGCTGGCGATTTCGTAGGTGGCGGAAGGATCGGGGCGGAGGGCGTTTAGTGCCTCGTAAAGTTCACGAGGAGACTTGTCCCCTGGCGACGCCATAGCAGGCATCGCAAGACAACAAAGCCCGAAAAGGGCCACCCCTAACCGCATGCGTCAAGTGTAGTCACTTTCGGCATCGGGAAACAAGCCGTGGGGGGTCGACTGTGCGCTGGCGACTAGAATGGGAATATGCGGCGTTTTCTTGACTCGGTGGGCCCGCGAAGACGTGCGTCCGTGCGGGTGTTTTGCACGGTGCTGCCGTTCTGGCTCGCGATCGCGTTTCCGGCGATCGCCTCGGACACGATCGTGTTGAAGAATGGCCGCCGGATTGTGGCGCTCAGCGCGGTGGAAGACGGTGACAAAATCCGCTACGAGACGTCTGCCGGCCAATTGAGCCTGCCCAAGTCGATGGTGGACCATATCGAGCGGGGTGCGGGAGTGTCGGTGGCGTCGTCCCGGGCGGAGACCGCTGCAAACATGGGAATTACTCCGCCATCCATCGAGGCGGGCGCGGAAATCGAGAAGGCCGCCGTCCATGACGGCGCGATTGATCGCAACTATCTGGCGCACGTGCAAGGCGAGGCGCGTCCCGGCGATCCTGCGGCGAGTGAGACGGCCGCGCTTGCGTTGCATGCCGCATCGCAATTCGAATTGGCACGCGGCGACCTGGAACACGCACTCGCGGACGAACGGACAGCGCTGACGTTTACGCCGGACAATCCTGTCATCTTGATGAACGTTGCGTTTTTACATTTGAAGCGGAGCGAGTACAAGGCTTCGATTGAATATCTGGACCGTGCACGACGCGTCGCTCCCGACGATCCCGAGGTAGCGAAGCTGGCGGGCTGGGCTTACTACGGGATGAACAAGCCGGATCTCGCGGTGGCCGAGTGGAAGCGTGCGCTGGCGTTGCGGCCGGATCCGGAAGTGCAGAACGCGCTAGCCAAAGCCCAACGCGACAACCAGGAAGAAGAAAATTACAAAGAGAACGAAAGCAGTCATTTTACTCTGCGTTACAGCGGCGAGGCGGAGCCCGAACTTGCGCGGGAAATCCTGCGGGCGCTGGAGATGCACTTCTCGGCTATCGAGTCTGAGCTGAGCTTCACGCCGCCGGATCCCATCGGCGTAATTCTCTACACGCAGCAGGCGTTTGCGGACATTACCCGCGCGCCAGGGTGGGTGGGTGCGTTGAACGATGGCCGCATTCGCGTGCCGGTTCAGGGCTTGACGAGCTTAACTCCGGACCTTTCGCGGGTTCTGAGGCACGAATTGACGCACAGTTTTGTGGGCCAAAAGACGCATGGCCGCGCACCGGTCTGGCTGCAGGAAGGAATTGCGCAATGGATGGAAGGGCAACGCAGTAAGGACAATGCCGCAGTGCTGGTGCAGGTCTATGACGAGAAGCAGGCGATGGCTCTCGGGCAGTTGGAAGGATCATGGATGCAGCTGTCAGGCGCCATCGCCAGCTACGCATACGCGTGGTCGCTCGCGAATGTCGAGTACATCGTGCAGGCCGACGGTATGGGCGATATCGAGAGGATTCTGAACCGTATTGCTGAGGGAAGCTCGACCGAGGGCGCAGTTCAGGAAGTGCTGCACGTCAGCTATGAGGATCTGGCACAGGCCACGGCGGCTTATTTGCGCAAGGCCTATATGTGAACGGCAGGAGACATGCCCTTCCTCTGTCAGGTTGAACTGACGCGCCCATTTTTCCTTCCAGCGTCAATGCCGGTGAATCATGCGGAGTGAAGTAGAGCGGCGAGCAGTGCGGCGCGCGCGGGCATCGTTTTGAACAATACATGCTCGTGCGAGGAATGTGCTCCGTCACCAACCGCGCCGAGACCATCGAGCGTGGGAATGCCGCAGGCGGCAGTGAGGTTGCCATCGGAACCTCCGCCAACGGTGCATTCCTCGACCGAGAGGTTCATTTGCGCAGCGAGTGATTTGGCGCGGCCGAACAAAGCGGCGCTCATCTTGCGTTCGAGGGGCGCGCGATTGAAGCCGCCGCGAATCTCGAGACGCGCTCCGGGAAGTGTAGGGCGAAGTTCGTGGAGGTGACGCTCCAGTCGTTGCATGTCGGCGATCCGTAGAGCGCGCAGGTCGAGGACCGCGTGGGCACGGTCGGGGATTACATTGGTGCGCGTTCCGCCTTCGATGAGTCCGGCGCTGATGGTGACGCCCCGGCGCAGATCGTTCCATTCCTGAAGGCGCGTGATCTGGCGGGCAAGTTCGTGGATGGCGTTGATGCCTTCTTGTGGAGCGAGGCCAGCGTGCGAGGCGCGCCCGTGGACGATGATCTCGGCTTCGCCGACGCCTTTGCGTGCCGTTTTTAACAGTCCTCGAGGACCGAACGAGGGCTCGAGGACGAAGACGGCTTCACTGCGGCGCGCTTCCGTTTCGATCACCTCGCGGGAGGATTCGCTGCCGATCTCCTCATCCGAGGTCCAGAGAAAGATGACGCGCTTACGCTGTGAACTGGCTATTTGCTGCAGGGCGTCCAGTGCAAAGAGCGCCTGGACGATGCCGGCCTTCATATCGAAGGCTCCGGGACCATAGGCTTTGCCAGCCGCAACGTGGAACGGCATTTTTGCGAGCGTACCGGATGCATATACGGTGTCGTAATGCCCGAGCACGAGAAGTTGGCCGGCCAGACGCGATTTCCTGGGCCACCAGGTAATTCGCAGATGATCGCCGCGATGTTTTTGCGCGAGTCGCTCGACGCGCGCACCTCGCTTGTGCCATTCTGCCGCGATGATGCGGCAGCAGCGGTCCGCGGCGGCTTTTTCGAGGCTCGACGATTCGGCGACGACGAAGGCGCGGAGTGTCGTGAGCATTTCGGGCAGGCGCGGCGCCAGCATTTTCAGCAGCGTCTTGGCGAAATGCGATTCGGGCATGGCCGGGACATCCTAGCAGCGCGAACAACCGGCGGCAAACAGGCCGTTTCGAAAACGCCGGCATCGTTTCCGGTGGGTCGCTCCGATGTCCACCGAAAGGGGTAATTCGCGCGACAACGCCCTCGGATGAATACCGCGGACGGCGCGGTTCGCATATAATCATAAGTTTGCCGGGCAATGGAGGGCGCCGCAGTGCGGGTGTGTGCGGTGCAATGGGGAGCGCCGATGATTTTCGACGTGAATGAAATTCAGAAACTACTGCCGCACCGCTATCCCTTTCTGATGATTGACGGAATCCTGGAGATGGAGCGGCTGAAGCGCATCGTGGGCGTCAAGAACGTCACGAACAACGAGTACTATTTTCAGGGCCATTTCCCCGGGAAGCCGATCATGCCCGGCGTACTGATCATCGAGGCCATGGCGCAGACCGGCGGGCTGCTGCTGTTGCTGGAGATTCCTGAGCGCGAGAGCAAGCTGCTCTATTTTGTGGCCGTAGACGATGCGCGCTTCCGGCGGCCGGTTGTGCCCGGCGACCAACTGAAGCTGGAGGTCAAGGTGCTTTCCTGGCGCGGGGGTGACTTTGCCAAGCTGGAAGGGCGGGCAACCGTGGATGGGCAACTGGCCGCGGAGGCCACATTGATGTGCAAGATGGTGGACCGCGAGGCAAAACCGAAGGCCGCAACAAAGACCGAGGCAAAAGTCGAAGAATCGAAAGCATGAGCGTTGCGCATATTCATCTGCAGGCATCGGTCGCGCCGGGAGCGAAGCTGGGCTCCGGCGTGCAGATTGGTCCGTACGCGGTGGTCGGCGATGGAGTGGAGTTGGGGGAAGGCTGCGTGCTTCACGCGCACGCGGTTGTGCAGGGTCCGTCGAAGATTGGGCGGGACAATGTGTTTCATCCCTTCAGTTCGGTTGGCGGCGATCCGCAAGACCTTGGTTTTCGCGGCGAGCACACCGAACTCGTCGTCGGCGAGGGAAATACGTTTCGCGAATACGTGACGGTCAGCCGCGGAACGGCCAAGGGTGGCGGAAGGACAACCATCGGCAACAAGAACTTGTTTCTGGCCTCGTCTCACGTTGGTCACGACTGCCATGTTGGCGATAACAACTTGTTTGTAAATGCAGCGACGCTTGCGGGGCACGTAACCGTCCAAGATTTCGCAACGATTGGATTTTCCTCGCCGGTGCACCAATTTTGCCGCGTGGGCAGCTACGCCTACGTGGGTGCCTCCACGGTCATCACC
>Ga0181522_10000278_pt1 | contig 40711 bp, 24 predicted proteins | sample PEATcosm2014_Bin_27_FD_121103 | JGI IMG/M metagenome (GOLD analysis project Ga0181522, IMG submission 121103) | Peatland microbial communities from MTU Mesocosm Facility, Houghton, MI, USA - PEATcosm2014_Bin05_10_metaG | ecosystem: Environmental > Terrestrial > Soil > Wetlands > Peat | place...
CGGTGAAATGCGTGGGAACAATCTCGTATGTGTACTCGAGTTCGCCGTGGGCCGGGATCGCGACCGGTTGCGACATCTTCAGGACAACATCGGGTTGCGGGATATTCCAGCCTTCGCTCCACCTGGGCGGCGGTGGCGCATCTTCGGGGTCCCCGGCTGGCGCTCCGGATTTTTCCCAGGCTGCGATGGTCGCGATCTGCTCGTCGGTTAGCGACGTGTCATTGGCAAAGCGTCCGTAGCGGGGATCGGCAAACCACGGGGGCATCATTTTCATTTCGACGGCCGCCGCTATTTGTCCGGCCCACGGCCTCGTCTGGTTGTACGTTACGAGCGGCATGGGCGCGGGCTCACCGTTGCGGTGACAACTTTGGCACTTGCTCTGGAGCAGCGGGACGATGTTCCTGTAAAACGTGGGAGTTTTTTCGGTTGACTTGTCGTTCCGGGATCGGGGATCGCCGGATGGCTCTGCCGCCGCAGCGATCAGCCGGACGGAGATGGCAAGCAGCGCAATCAGAACAACGACAGACGCCGCGAACTGCTTCACTGGCGCAGGAACTCCAGCGTCAGTGCCCAGGCTTGGCGGGCTGAGCGCGGCTCATAAGTGGCGCGTTCGTCACAGAAGAATCCGTGATCGGCCTGAGAGAATTCGACATTCACATAGCCTTTGTGGTGCAGGCTCAGGGCCTCGGTCACCGCTTTCCGGTGCGCGGGGGTGATGTGCTTGTCCAATCCACCCCAGATCAGCAAAGATGGCGCTTCGAGCTTCGGCGCCAGGTCGAGCAATCCGGGAGCGATGCCTCCACCGTAAAACGAAACTGCCGCGCGCAGACGAAGCGTGCCATTGGCGAGAAATGACGTGCGCCCACCCAGGCAGAAACCCACGCTCGAGATCTCGTCTCGTTTCACTTGCGCGTTCGAACGCAGCCACTCGCAGGACGAGCGCACGTCCATCTCCGCCGTCTCGGGTGTTATGGCCTGGAGGTGCGGCATGACGGCAGGAAAGTCGGTGTAGCTGCCTTCAAAGCCCGGAGGCGCGGTGCGATGAAACAGTTCGGGTGCGATTACCACATAGCCCTCTGCGGCAAAACGATCGCACACGCTGCGGATGTGGTGATTCACGCCGAATGCTTCCTGAAACAGAAGCAGTCCGGGGTGCGGCTGTGCTTCTTTTGGACGCGCCACGTAGGCGGCCATCGTTGTTCCGTCGGCAACGGCCAGTTCTACTTTACCGGTTACGATTTCACCTGTGATCATTGTGGTCTTGAGATGTCATTTTCGACTCGAATGAAGGACGTTTTTTACCCTTGTGCTGTACTGTAGCAGGCTTCTGCTAACATTTCCCCTTCATGAAGCGGGTTGGCGAAAACGTGGTGCGCATTGAGGCGGAGGCATTGCGGGCGCTGGCGGATCGGCTGGCGGGGCCGATGAGTGCTGAGTTCGAACGCGCAGTTGGATTGATGTTCAACTGCGCGGGTCGGGTGGTTGTCACCGGGATGGGCAAGAGCGGTTTGATCGCTCGCAAGATTGCGGCTACGTTGAGTTCGACTGGATCGCCGGCGCTTTACCTGCATCCGGTGGAGGCGCTGCATGGCGACCTGGGGATGATTGTACGCGGCGATGTCGTGCTGGCGCTTTCCGCCAGCGGCGAGACCGATGAGATTCTTCAGTTGCTGGCCACGATCAAGCGGTTGCAGGTTTTGCTGATTGCCTTGACCTGCGAGGCTCCAACCTCCGCGGCGAAGAGTGTCCGCGCCACACGGGCTTCTACGCTGGCATCGGCTTCCGATGTGGTGCTCGATTGTTCGATAACTCAAGAAGCTTGTTCGCTCGGGCTTGCTCCTACCGCTTCTACCACTACCATGCTCGCTTTGGGCGACGCTTTGGCGGTGGCCGTTTCGGAACGACGCGGATTCAAGGAAGAAGATTTTGCCAATCTGCATCCGGGAGGAAAGCTCGGAAAACGGCTGGCGCGCGTTGAATCGTTGATGCACTCGGGAGAATCGGTTCCGCGGGTGACCGCCGAGACGAAGATGCCGGATGTGATTTACGAGATGTCACGCAAGAAGCTCGGGCTTACGACCGTGGTCGATGGCAACCGTTTGCTCGGGGTCATAAGCGATGGCGACCTGCGCAGGTTGCTCGAGAAGCGCGGTAAAGATGGGCTCGATCTCACGGCCGAGGATTGCATGACGCGGAATCCGAAGACGATTGGGCCGCGGGAGTTCGCCGCGGCCGCTTTGGCGCGCATGGAAGAGGTGAAGATTACATCGCTCGTTGTCGTGGATGGGAATCAGGGGTTGCTGGGGATCGTGCATCTGCATGATCTGTGGGGAACGGAGATGGTGTAGTCCGGATTTCTCAGTGGCAGAAGCGTTGCAGTTTGGGTGGAGGAGGAGTGGGAAATTCGTCGAATTCTCCTTGCCATCCGGAGCATCCGCGGGCGGTTACCGCGCGGATTACAAACTGTTCCATGTCGCGGGCTTTTGCCTTCGCTTCCACGACCTGAGTCATGGTGATGAAGCCGCTGTTATCAAGTTCGGTCAGGTCCGCAGCTGCGGCCGTGTATCCGGCATCGGCGGCGATGGTGTACCAGATGTAGGCAGTGAAACGATCTTGAGCGATGCCGCGTCCGTCTTTCAAAGCTTTGGCGTAGAAATATTGCGCTTGAGGAAGGCCCAGGTCGGCGGCAACCTTGTAATATTTTGGAGCCTTCGCGTAGTCACGGTCCGCCAGTAGACGTCCGTAATAGTAGGCGCCATAAGGGTTGCCTTGATCGGCGGACTGCTTCAGCCACTTCTGCGCAACGTCCAGATCGCGTGGCACGCCGTTACCCAGGAAATAGTGTCGTCCAACGAGCCACCCGGCCAGCGGGTCGCCTTGTTGCGCAGCTTTTCGGTAGAGCTCTATGGCTTGAGTTTGATTGATCGCGAGGATGGTTCCGGTTTCGTAATAGTAGGCTAACGCGATCTGGCCCGGTCCGTAGCCGAGCTCGGCGGAGCGGCGAAAGTAATCGACTCCGAGCGGCTCGTTTTCCGAATCGCCAATGCCGGTGATGGCGTCCATTCCGCGCTCGTAGAGGGAGTCTGGCGAGGTGCTCTGGGCACAGGCCATGGCGCTCAATAGCACGAGAATGGAAGACAAAATGGTTCGGCGCATCGAAGATCCCGGAGCAGGTACTCGAACAAGTATAGAAATTAAGCGTACCGGTGTAGAGTTACGAAAGTTCGGTGACAGACAGTCTTCGGCAACTTGTAACCGGAGCCCGCCATCGATCCCACCCGGGCGAAACGTTGGTAACAGCTCTGTGGGCATCAACTTTTAACCCAAAGTTAACATTGCTGCCCGGATCGACGGAAATCCGGACCCTGATCAATCCGAAGAACGACACTCACCCATTCATCTGCACCTGGTGCGCTTCCAGATCCTCGACCGGCAAACCTGCGAGCCACGGCTGTTTCAAACCAAGCGACGGTTACATTTCCTGGGGCCGCCGCAGCCTCCGGATCCAAACGAATCCGGCTGGAAAGATAGCGTGCGCGCACATTCTCGAATGGTTACGCGGATCATCGTGCCCGGCGACGGTTTAACCGGACACTACGTTTGGCACTGTCACGTCCTCGAACACGGGGACAATGAAATGATGCGGCCTTACGAGGTGGTTTCTGCGGTTTGAGGAAAACGTGCATTCCCCATCGAAGCCACCACCGATTCGGATTTCCTTTGCCGATCTTTTTTGGCGGGGAGAACCTGACGCCTGCGAGTCCTCGAATATCCCGAGCTTTTTGAGCAGGAATCTCGCTCGACGTTCAGGCAAGTCTTGATGCGCGTTTCCTGAGGATTTCACTGAAAACGGCTTGACACAGAGCGGATCGCGCGGATACAAAGAGTGATCCCTGACGATGGTCAAAAGCGTCCTGATCGAGCTCAGCCTGGTCAACGGAGATCTCAAGATGGAACGGCGGTGTTATGGGCGACAAGATTCGTGGAAGAGCATTTCGGGTGGGCATCGCCGGGCCTGTGGGGTCTGGCAAAACCGCTCTCGTCGATCGTCTTAGCAAGAAGCTCTTCCCGAAACTCAGTCTCGCCGTGGTCACCAACGATATTTACACGAAGGAGGACGCGGAATTTCTTCTTCGGCAGGGTACGCTCCCTGCCGAACGAGTGAAGGGCGTGGAGACGGGAGCGTGCCCTCACGCGGCGATTCGTGAAGACGCTTCCATGAATCTCGAAGCCATCGCGGAGTTTGAGGACAGTCTTCCGGGACTCGAGCTGATTTTTGTGGAAAGCGGCGGAGACAACCTGGCGGCAGCCTTTAGTCCTGAACTGGTCGATGTCTGGATTTACGTGATTGACGTAGCCGAGGGAGATAAGATCCCGCGCAAGGGTGGCCCGGGCATCACGCGTTCCGACTTGCTGGTGATCAACAAAATTGACCTCGCGCCCTACGTGGGTGCCTCCCTCGAAGTAATGGAGCGCGATTCCCGTAAAATGCGCGGTGACCGGCCCTTTGTGTTTACCAATCTTCGCGAAGACGTCGGACTCAAGACCGTGATCGAGTGGCTGGAGGGGAAACTGAACCAGCCGGCCGACTCGCGGCCTGGATTGATCGACGCTCACTCCGCTTGCGCTGGACGCTCTCACAGCCACGATCACAATTCGCACGAAGGTCCGCATGATCAACCGCATGAACATGCGCACGCTCTTGATCATTCGCGAACATAAACAAGAGAGGGCGGACATGGAGCCAGATCCAAACGAGACCTATCCCCCGCCGGCGAGGGATCTGGCCTTTCTGCGGCTCCTTCATCTTGCCGACAGCGCGTTTCCCATCGGCACGCTCGCCCACTCTTTTGGATTGGAAACTCTGGTCTCGGCGGAGATTTTGAAGGCCAGCGATTTGTCCGGTTTCTTGCACGGCTACTTGCAGGAAACGGGTATGCTGGAAGCTGTGGCCTGCCGAGAGGCTTTCCAGCTTGCCAGGGCTGGAGCGCAGAAATTCTCCGCTGTCAGATGGTTTGAGATCAACGACTGTTTAAGTGCCTTGAAGCCTGCCCGAGAAAGCCGGGCCGCGAGCGCCCTGCTGGGACGGAATTTTCTCCAGGCAGCTCTCGGGCTGGACGATTTTCCGCTCTGTCGAGAAGCGCTGCAGGCATCATTCAAAGCAATGGGTCTGATCCATCATGCTGCCGCATTCGGCTTGGTGAGCGCGACGTTTGACTTCGACGAAACGAGCGCCATTCTCGCGTATCTTCACCAGATGACGGCAGGTATGGTCTCCGCGTGCCAGCGCTTATTGCCAATCGGTCAGAACGAAGCCCTTCGCATTCTCTGGAATCTTAAGCCCGCGATCGCGGCAACTTCGGAGCTCAGTGCGGCCTTCACTATCGAAACGGTGAACTGCTTTACGCCGTTGCTGGATTGGGGCGCCATGGAGCACACCGCACTTCGAACGCGTTTGTTTGTGAGTTGAAAGTCTTGATTCGATATGGCTCAAACAGCCGAGAAAGCGGTCAGCGGTATCGCTCCGGATGTTTTTGCGCAAAGCCTCGTTCGCGCCACGATGTTTCTGGATTTTGCGTGTGATTCTGCCGCCGGCAGCACATTCCTGGCGGCAAGTTTCGAGGAGCCTCCACTCAAGGTTGTGCGCGCTTTCAGGCTGGAAGACGGCACGGCGCTCGTTCATCTCCACAATGTGTCTGGCGGTTTACTGGCCGGAGACCATCTCACCCTGGAGTTCAATCTTCGAAGCAACACCGGCGTGCAACTGACCACGACCGGCGCAACGCGCATCTACCGTCACCGGGCGGGCTTCTCTCCGACAACCCAGTGCAACCAGGTAACCGTTGGAGAAGGCGCTTTGCTCGAATACCTCCCTGACGCCATCATCCCTTTCGCCGGAGCAAACTTTGTTCAGCGAACATCCATCGACCTTCGTGACGGCGCCGGGATGTTCTGGTGGGAAATTCTTTCCCCGGGCAGGGCAGGGCGCGGCGAGCTATTCGCATATGAACAATTTGAGATGAGGACTCGAGTAACCGCACTCGGCCGCAAGATCGCTGCCGAGAGCATTTGCTTGAGACCCGCCCGGCAGAATGTTTCTTCCCTGGCGAGCTTCGGATCCTATCGTTACGTCGCGACGTTTTATATTTGCCGCGTGGGCCTGGATGCAAGCGCCTGGCGCGCCCATGAGGATCAGTTGCGCGATTTGAGCAGCGGTTTGACCCGTCCTGGCGAGATCCTTTGGGGAGTCAGTTCTCTTGTGGCCCACGGTCTGGTCGTCCGATGCCTTGCCCGCTGCGGACGCGATGTTTTGCCTGGACTTCAGAGCATCTGGCGCAAAGCAAAGCTTCAGATATATGGGCGCGACGCGATTCCGCCACGCAAAGTGAACTAAAATGCTGCTGGAATCGAGCGGAGAAACAAATCAGTCTGGGAGACGTTCGTGCATCTGACCCCGCAAGAACAGGAAAAGCTGCTGATCGTGGTTGCGGCCGACCTCGCTCGCAAACGCCAGGCCCGCGGCCTGCGACTCAACTATGTGGAAGCCGTTGCCATTCTCACGGCCGAGGTGATGGAACGAGCTCGAGACGGCAACACGGTGGCTGAGATCATGAGCTTTGGTGGGAAAATACTAGGTCGCGATCAGGTCATGGAGGGCATCGCCGAGATGATTCACGAAGTCCAGGTAGAGGCCACGTTTCCCGATGGCACAAAACTGGTTACGCTGCATGATCCGATCAGATGAGCGTGCCCTGGAGTGAGGATTCTGCCAATCCGATTCATGCCAAGCGAGAGGGAGAACTATGAAACCCGGAGAGTACCTGCTCGATCTCGACGCCGGACCCATCGAAGCAAACCGGGGACGAAAGATTTCGCGTGTGGTCGTGAAAAACACGGGCGACCGCCCCGTTCAGGTGGGCAGCCATTACCATTTTTTCGAGACGAATGCCTCGCTGTCCTTCGATCGCGGCGCCGCTTATGGCATGCGCCTTAATGTTGCTTCCGGAACCGCAGTCCGTTTCGAACCCGGGGAAGAAAAAGAAGTGGAGCTCACTGATTTCGGCGGCCGGCGCATCATTCATGGCTTCAACAATCTGGTCGTCGGCGATCTTCGGGACCCGCGGTTGCGCGCCGAATCCTTGGAGCGAGCGCAAAATCAGGGCTTTTTGTCCGAGGAAGCCGGGAAGAAACGGGAGGAGGGAGAGAAGCGATGAGCCTCTCCATCCCTCGCCGCACCTACGCCGACCTTTATGGCCCCACGAAGGGTGATCGTATTCGCCTCGCCGACACTGCAATCATCATCGAGATCGAAAAGGACTTCACTCACTACGGAGACGAGATCACGTTCGGTGGCGGAAAGGTGATACGCGATGGCATGGGCCAGAGCAGCACGGCTGTTCGCGAAGCGCAACCCGGCGCGCTTGACCTCGTCATCACGAACGCCGTGATCCTCGACCATTGGGGGATAGTCAAAGGCGACATCGGCATCAAGGACGGTCGCATCGTCAAGGTTGGAAAGGCCGGCAATCCCGACACCATGGAAGGTGTCGACCCTGATCTCGTCGTCGGGGCGGCCACGGAAGTGATCGCCGGTGAAAATCTGATTGTTACGCCTGGCGGTGTTGACAGTCATATCCATTTCATTTCTCCGCAGCAGGTGTATGCGGCTATTTCGAGCGGGATTACCACCATGATTGGCGGCGGGACTGGCCCCGCCACCGGGACCGCTGCGACCACCTGCACTCCCGGGGCGTGGAATCTGGCTCGCATGCTGCAAGCTGCCGAGGCGTGGCCCATGAATTTTGGCTTTCTGGGCAAAGGCAATGCCGCCGCGAAAGCACCTCTTGCCGAACAGATCGAAGCCGGCGCCTGCGGCCTTAAACTTCACGAGGATTGGGGCACGACTCCTGCGGCCATCGATGCCTGCCTCAGGGTGGCCGATGATTATGACGTACAGGTCGCCATTCACACCGATACGATCAATGAAGCCGGGTTTCTCGAAGCGACGGTCGCTGCCATTGGTGGTCGGGTCATCCACACCTACCACACCGAGGGCGCTGGCGGCGGGCACGCTCCCGACATTATAAGGATCGCGTCTTTCCCCAATATTCTGCCTTCGTCGACCAACCCCACACGGCCGTTCACGATCAACACCATCGCCGAACATCTCGACATGCTCATGGTGTGTCATCATCTGAATCCGCAGGTGCCGGAGGATGTTGCATTCGCCGAAAGCCGCATCCGTCCGGAGACCATTGCCGCCGAAGATATCCTTCACGACATGGGCGTGATCAGCATGTTTTCAAGCGACTCCCAGGCCATGGGCCGCGTGGGCGAGGTGGTCATTCGCACCTGGCAAACCGCGCACAAAATGAAAACGCAGCGCGGCGCGCTCACCGGAGATTCCTCCCGCAACGACAACCAGCGCGCGAAACGCTACGTTGCCAAGTACACGATCAATCCTGCGATCACGCACGGCATGGCGTCGGAGATCGGCTCGATCGAGCCAGGAAAACTCGCTGACCTGACTCTCTGGAAGCCCGCCTTCTTCGGCGCAAAGCCCGAAATCGTGCTCAAAGGCGGCTTCATCGCCTGGAGCGCTATGGGCGATCCGAACGCATCCATTCCCACGCCTCAGCCAGTACTTTATCGCCCGATGTTCGGTGGTTTCGGCGCTGCCACGGCTACCAGCGCGATCACTTTTATGTCGCAAGCCGGCCTCGCTCGTGGATTGCCGCAAACCCTGGGCTTGAGAAAAATTGTAAAGCCGGTCCGCAATTGCCGTGCGATCGGAAAAAAAGACATGTTGCACAACAGCGCCACGCCGAGGATTGAAGTCGATCCCGAAACTTACGAAGTGCGCGTCGAAGGACAACCGATTACATGCGAACCGGCGAGTGTGCTGCCGCTTGCCCAACGTTACTTCCTGTTCTGATTCCTGCTTTCCATGGTTTAGTCTTCGCGGAACTTCGGTTTGTTTGGCAAACCACTTCTTCCCCAGGGAAAGAATCCGGTCTCACGCTGATTCCGGAGAAAACCTGATCAGCATGGGGGCCTTCTGCCGCCGCTCGGTTCATCGCTGCGTAGCAGGACGGTGTTCTAGCTGGAGGGTTCCTGCACTCCTCGAGGGCGGTTCGTTGCCACAACGGCAGTCGGTCCGGGGACGCCTGAGTCAAAGCTGATGTGTAATTTGGTCAAGCCACGCAGCCCGGCGTTGGCGCGCCAGTCCAATGTTCTGTCAATCAAAGCTGGCCTCGAAAGCCGACCGAGAAGCTTGGTGAAAGCAATCTGACCCTCCATGCGGGCCAACGGTGCTCCGAAACAAAAATGCGCCGCCCAACCAAAGGCCAGGTGCCGATTGTCGGGTCGGACGAGATTCAGACGGTCGGGATCGGAGAAACGATCCGGATCGCGGTTGGCTGCGGCTAAAACTGCCACAACCCTTGCACCCTTCTTGATAGTCTTCCCGCCAAGCTGCATCTCAGCGGGCGCAATTCGGGCCGTGTGTTGGACGGGCGACTCAAAGCGGAGAAGCTCCTCCACTGCGGAGGCGACAATTTCAGGCTGATCCCGTAGTTGTTCGAAAGACTCAGGATTATGAAGCAAGGTCAGAAATCCGCTCGCGATCAGGTTGGTGGTGGTTTCATGGCCACCGATCAGGGTGATGATGGTGTTTGCGATCACTTCGTCATCCGAAAGGCGGTGGCCGTCGAGCTCTGCGGTCATCAGCGAAGAAATCAGTCCGTCAGTTGGGCGCTGGCGCTGCTCTTCCATTCTGGCGGCGACGTAGCTCTTCAGATCTTCGAGGCTCTGCACAATCTCTGCCACGCGATCCGGATGGTGCTGAAAATTTCCCAGCACTTCCGCGAGATCGATGACCCAGTTGTGGAGCTGCTCATGATCTTCTACCGGGACACCAAGCAGTCTTGCGGTAACGATGGCAGGCAGGAGATTGGCAAAATCGGCGATCAAATCCATACGCCCGGAAGCAATGACCTTGTCAATCAGTTCGTCGGTTATGGTCTCGATCACCGAGCGCAACTCCTCCACCCGGCGCGGGGTGAATGCGGCGGCGCAGATGCCACGCAGGCGCGAGTGCTGGGCGCCATCCATGAACATCATCTGCTGCAGCATGACCTCCGCGAACGGCTTCATCAGCGAGAGTCCGAGCGACTCGAGATAAGCCGGTTGGGGAGTGCGGTCGGCCGAATAAGTCTTCAGAACCGTCACGACTTCCGGGTAGGTGGTTACCACCCACGCGTGCATGTAAGGGTCCCAGTGCACGGGATTTTGCTGGCGCAAAGCGCGATAAAGCGTATGCGGGTCGGCTAACACCTCCGGATTCAGGAGTCGGAGCAGACTCAGGTTCTCGTTGTCCGGCTCTTCAGTTCCAGTTATAGGAAAAGCCTGCATCGCTTGTCTGCTCCGTCAGATTTCTCAAGATCCGCCACGTAGGTGGGGAGTGGCTCAAGAGATTTTAACGCCGCATGAAAGTGGCCAAGTCTCGGTCTCGATAGCCCAATCAGGAAGTACATTTGGGGATCACATCGGGTTCATGTTTAAATCCGGCAGTTTGCGGCACCGGCTTGGCCAGGCTTCCTCGCGTGAGCTCGGCCTGCTGACGAACTGTCGGGTTCTTCAGAAGTTCGTCAATCGAAACGTCCTGATCAAGCTCTGCGGCAATGCGCTGCTGCAGAACAGAAACCTGTTCCCGCCGGCCGCCCAGATCGAAGAAGTTTTCGTCCAGCCCGATGTGATTCGGCCCGAGCAAGTCTCGCCAGATCGCAAGCAGGCGCTGTTCCCGCAAGACCGTTTCCCCCAATAAAGCCAGGCGTTCAACGGTGGGCGCTTCAAAGAGCTGTCGCACCGACAATTCCACGCCGAATGCGCGTCGCAGGCGCAACAATAGCTGCATTCCCAGGAGGGAATGACCTCCGGCCAGGAAAAAGTTATCTTCCGCCCGGAGGGAATCGTTCTTGAGCAGCTGGCGCGCCATGGCGAGGAGCTCTTGCTCCATCGGAGTAGCCCGTGTTTTCGCTGCCTTTCTTTCCAGGCGGTTCGCGTCCGCTGGCAAGGGAAGGGCGGCGAGATCCAGTTTCCCATTCGCCGATACCGGGAGCGCGTGCAAACGCACAAAGATGGCCGGGATCATGTAGTCTGGCAGACGGCCGAGCAAATGGCTCTGGAGTTCATCGGCGGTCACGACCGTCGCATTGTCTTTCGCGAGTACGTACGCCACAATCTGGTTCTCTCCCAATTCCGAAAGGTTCGTGATCGCGGTGGCGAAATCGATGCCCGGATGTTCAGTCAGAACGGCGACAATCTCATCCAGTTCGACGCGTTGTCCACGAATCTTTGTCTGTCGGTCGAGCCGTCCGCGAAATTCGATCTCCCCGTCCGGCCGTCGAACCCCGCGATCGCCCGTGCGATACATGCGCGCGCCCGCTATTGCCCTGAAAGGATCAGGCAGAAAGCTTCGCTCGGTTGACTCGGGGAGATTGCGATACCCACGTCCAACGCCGTCGCCGCCGATGTAGATCTCGCCGGCAGTGCCATCTGGAACCTGGTTACCGCGTTCGTCGAGGAGATAGACGCGCGAGCCCGTGATCGGACGGCCGATCGGTGGCACCCCTTCGGACCCAGGTCTAAGCACAGAGGATGTGGCCACCACAGTGCATTCCGTCGGTCCATAGTTGTTGACGACCTCGAAGGGAAGCCGGACCTCCGGCGAACGCCGCAGCGCATCTCCGCCGGTGAGCAGAACACGCAAGGCGGTGGCGGCCGGCCATTCCATCGCCGTCAGAGCGGGGGCATGAATGGTCGGAACGAAGGCAATCGTCACCCGCTCGCGAACGATCCATTGCCGCAGTAACTCCGGCGATGAGCGCACTTCATCATTCGCAAGGCAGAGGGTTGCACCGGCCGCGAGATGGGGCCAGAGTTCCCAAACCGCCGCGTCAAATCCAAGGCCTGCCAGATGACTCGCGCGATCTTGCGGCGTAACCTTAAAAGCCTCCCGGTGCCAACGCATAAGGTGAGACAGATTGGCATGCGTAATCTCTACTCCTTTTGGGAGTCCGGTTGTCCCCGAGGTGTAGATCACGTAGGCAAGGCTCTCGGCTGCGACCGATGCGCATGCCGCGGCGGGAGCGCCCGCGATGGCCGGAGCGTCACGGTCGGGATCCAGGCCGCGCGCCTGAACCTCTAGGCGATCAAGAAGTGCCGCGCGCGCGACGAGTGTCGTGGCACCCGAGTCGTTCACGGCAAAGCGCAAACGCGAATCCGGCCAGGCAGGATCCAAGGGCACATATGCGGCACCCGCCCGCATGATAGCGAGGGCAGCCACGATCCAGTCGAAGGACCGTTCCATGCAGATAGCCACCGTGTCGCCGGCAACCGTGCCATGCTGCAACAAATATCCGGCAAACTTATCTGCCTTCGAATTGAGCTCTTCGTAAGTGAGCTGTCGATCGCCATAGCTCAGAGCGACAGAGTGCGGCCAGTTGTGCCCCAACCGCGAGATATGTTCGGTAACAGGATGAATGGTCGCCGTCAAACTCTGTCTCCGCCTCCATCGCGGACTTTAAAAAGCAACGTTGGGATCATGTTACGCTAACTGTCCCTATAGAATTATTGGCTGTTCCCGCTGGCAAGGCAAGCCGAAACCTCTGGCGACAGTTTCAGGGCGTTAGAGCGCAATCTTTGCAAGGATTTGCACCAACAACCACGAATCAGCCGCTGACTTCTCGGCTGGCTCCTCGAAATCGGTTGGAGCCGTCTGCACTATTCGAGAGGCATAATGTCCTCCCCAGTGCGATACTCGGGCCCAAAGTAAAAGAAATGCCCGGAACTCAGGAAATTGCTTGGAGAATCGACAAACATGGTTTATCGTGGCCCGAATTAGAATTTCCATCAGGGGCCGGAATCAACAACTCGGATTGAGCACGACTTGGGTTCGCGGATGAATGACAACTTCTGCTCGCCGGGACGTCCGCCAGGGTTGCAGGTTTGTCGGGTCCAAGAGGAATCCAGCCGTGAAATCCTCCGTTTGCCTCTCCCTTCTTGTGGTGACTTCAGTTTTCACTTGCTGTTGCTTGTCCGGCAACGCCCAGGACTCGGTTAATTCGGCCGTTTCAAACCCGACGGCGGGAGCTGCAACCGCGTCTCCCGAGGGAATGGTGACGGACTCGCCGCAGTTCATGATCCCCGGTCCGCTGCGCTCGTTTCTGCGCATGGCAGGCATCAGTCAAAAGATTGCGCCGGAAGAGGTGCTGCCCTTGCTCAGCAGGAACGTGGCTCTGCAAGGTTATGACAGCTCCAGGAAGACGGAATTTCTCATCCTGCTGACGAGGTATGTCTCCCAGGCCAGGCAGCTGTCAGCTTTGGCCGCAAAAGACGGCATGATTCACGCTGCGAATTGCGATGATGTGAAACCGCTGCTGGACATTCTCGGATATCGGACCCGGCCAAATTGTGGAGAGCCTGACACATCCTTGCAGACGGCGGATTCGGAGAGGGCTTTCATCACGATCGATTCCGGGTTTCCTTTACCGGAGCTGGAGCAGACTCTGCAAGGAGGCAAGTCTTTCGCCTATCCGTACGCCGCTTCTCCTGTGCCCGTGCTGTTCGCGGCAAGCGACTGGACCAAGGCAAACGGGAAGAATTCCGGGGTGGTCAGAAAGGATTTGCTGGACACAATCCTGAACGATCAGACTGTGGCGCGCCTGTATTGGGCACTTTCCAAGCTCGATCCCGAAACGGCCAAGGTTTTAGAGCGATCGATCGGGATCAAGAAACTGCTGCCCTATACTGCGGTCCTTGATTTCTATGGCAGCCACATCTGCATCCGTGACGGACGGGTAGTAGTTCCAGGAGGGTCGGGAGCGGACGCTGCGTGGAGCGATCTGGTTGGGGCCAGCCCGACCTCTCCGGCAGCTTTCGTGCAGCGATTGCTGTCCGGCGGCAAGGGTTGGCTGACCGCTTATTTTGACGTGCTTTCACGGGTGAATGGAAGCCGACAGGCCTATTTCACTGAACCGCATCGACTGCGAGTTTTCTACGAAGCTCTCCGGGCTCCAAGTCTTTCGGCCAATGCCACCACGGGTGTGTTCAGACCGGCTCCCGAGCTGCTGCTTCTGGTTACGCGGCTTCAGTGGGAACCGACCGGCGAACCACTGGTTCCCGGAAATCTCGAGGTGTGGAAAGACATTGTTTCGCACGCGGCGCATGACTGGGGGAAGCACAACAGCCGCCTGAACAGTCCAGATCAGCTTGTCGAAACAATGTTCGCCCTGTCCCGGTTCCCGGTCGATGACGGCCCGCTCCAGATCTACCTGACAATCAGCGCGCTCGAGAACCGGCGATCTCCCGAACATCGCCTGACGCCACAGACGGTGCGCCTTTTGGCACAAAATTTCGGGCAGTTTAGCGATCAGTATCGGATTCTCTCCGAGTTTCAAGAGCTGAGCGACACATCCATTGTCCAGTTTCTGGAAACGGCCGAAGGGCTGAACAAGTCTCCGAATGCCTTGCGGGGTGATGCCCTGGGTATGTTTCAGGCAAACGTCGGACTCTGGCAGATCCTGGCTCGGCAGGGCCAGATCTCGAGCCTGCGGCTGAACGATTCCTGGCAGCAGGTGATCAAGCCATTCGCCAGAATCCGATCGGCGGCGCAGCTCTATAACGCGGGGCGGGCATCTTTCGGTGAACTTTTTCGATTTTCGACCGGCGAACCGGGGGTTTCTCAGGATGAAATCATCGAGCTGCTGGCAGGGCCTCGGCAGACGAGCGCGGATGGAATGCGGGTCCATCAGGAGCTCGCCCGCAGAATCCGTTCTGTACTGGATGGCCAGCGACTGGTCTCTCTTGACACACTACTTGCGTTGGGCGATGCCCTGAGTGACAAGGGCAAAGGAAAGTCGCCGGACGAACTGGTGATCCGTGAAGCCGGGGAAGTCCGTGAATTCGAGATGCCGCGACCCATTTTCACGAATAGCGAGAGGTCGGAATGGGCGGCCGGAATCTATAACAACCATCACACCGAAGTGGAGATGCGAACCGACGTTGCGAAAGTGCTCAAGTCTCCCGCGCCGTCGCCCGGACAACTGGAAGAGGCTCGCGGTCAGCTCGCTCCCTTCTTGCGGGACACTCTGGTTGGTTTGAACTACGCCTATTATGAGCCGCCCGGCGCCCAGGCTCTGCATAATAACCCCCTTCTTGTCCGCTCCCACGACTTTGCGGCAGAAACGCTCGGTGGCATAAAGACAGTTTGGCGGGCTCCCCGGCTTCTCGGCCAGGGTTCTCCCGCCGGAGGTGGCGCTCATTTCGTTGGTTCGCTGGCCGATCTGCCCTATGTTCTTGCTGATCTCGAACAGGATTTTATTTCGCCGGAGAGCGTCCAGGCGCTCATCTGGAAGGAATTGACGCCGGTTCTGTTGACCAATGCGATCTTGCCCCGCTGGTGGGATGTCACGCAGAACGAACTTCATGCGATTGCGCTCTATCAACGGGCGGGAGAGGAACTCCTTACTGCTTCCGCGAAGGATCTGGACCTGAGCAGCAAGGTGATCAACATCCTGTCGGATCGGATGAATCCACAGCGGTCAATCGAAGTCGAGCAAGCTTTACGGGCCGGTCACGCGGTGGAAGTACTTCCGCGGATGACGCCTGCGGACACGTTCTATCTGACGGCAGAGTTTCAGCGCAGGCACCCCGGAGAGGCCGGGTCCTGGGGACCCGCGACGCAGGAACTCGAAGCTCTCTCCCGTCAGCATCCGGATCAGGTTAACCTGGGGCAGTTGTCGCACGATTTTGGGGTGCCACATCCGATCCTCGCCCAAACCTACGGTAACGAACTGCTGAATGTTGGACCTCTGCCCACGTTCATGGGATACTCCAGCCGTCTTCTGGCGGAGTCCTGGGATTCGCCTAATCTCTACTGGGCTCGCCTGGCCGACGAAAACGGGCTTTCGGCTGTGACGTTAAACCGTCTTGTGCCGCAGCTGACCCGCTCCATGGTCGGGAAGATCTTCGCGACCGATCTGGAAGACTGGCGGGCGCTCCTTCGCGCCATGCACGAAACGGGCGAAGATTTCCGGAACGGCAAGATAGCGTCGCTCCCGGATTTGGGCGCGCCTCGGCCGTGAGGCCGACGCGGTTAACGTGCTGATGGAATGCGGCGATCCCGGCAGATGGGCTCGCAGAGTAGGAACTGAGAAATCATGGTACGGAAATCTCTCCTGTCTCTTTGTCTGTTTTCGGGTCTATGCCTGGGCTATGGAATTGGAGTCGACGCTCAAGAAAACCCCGATTTTCACGTTGTCGTCAACTTGGTACAGCTCAACGTCGCGGTGACTGACAAGAACGGAAAGTACGTTACCGGTCTTCAACCCAACGATTTTTCCGTTACCGAGGACGGGATTGCCGAGAAAATCGCCACCTTTGCCGAAGGCGATGAACCGGCTCTGAATCCGATTGAGTCCGCCGAGCCCGATGGATCTCGAGAAGCGTCTGGTGATTTGAGCAAGGGCTATTCGTCTACGGACCCGCGTCACGCTCTCGATTCGTTGGTAGCAGGTGCCAACGTCTTCGTTCTGTTCGATACGAGCAATTACATGTATCGCGGCTTTGTTTTCGCACAGGATGCGATCGCCGAGTTTGTTCGTTCTCTCGGAACCGCAGATCGGATTGCATTCTATTCCTACAGCCGGGATCTCTCCCGAGCTGCCACCCTCACCCCCGACCGGGCGCAGGTTTTGCGCGCTGTGCGCTCGACGGTGGCGGGAGACGAAGCGGCACTCTACAACACCCTGTTGCTGACGCTGAAAGATGCGGCTCAGTACAAGGGCAGGAAAGTTGTGGTGGTGTTTTCGAACGGCCCGGACAACTCAAGCGTAGTACCTCCCGAGGATGTGGCAGAATTCGCCCAGTCCACGGGCGTTGTCATCTATATGATCAGCACCCAGGAGGCCAAATTGGAGCCTCTGTCCACGGCGGTGTTTGACCGCATGACTGCGGCCACCGGTGGCAAGGCCTACTTTGCCAAGAACTGGAGAGACGAAAAGCGGGCTTTCGCTTCCGTCCGGGATGATTTGGCGCATCTTTATTCACTCACCTACTACCCTAAAGCCAATCCCAACACGGGTTGGCGCGCGATCTCGGTAAAACTCATGGGCGACCGTCTGAAGGGATACAAGATCCGCACCCGTAACGGCTACCGCCCTCAACCGTCGCGGTTCTCCGGCGAGGCGAAATCCGACGGGATCGATCAGTGCATGTCCGACTTGCCGGCGTCCTGTCCTGCCCAGGTTCAGTATCTGCAAATTGCCGGGAAAAGGGAGTAAAACCGCCGGTTGCGAAGGTTGGAATGTTGTGAGAGCAGAGCACAGCGCCCCGACACCGGAGCGTCGGTCGCGTCTTGTGCGTAACGCACCGGGAATCCCGACCGAGCAACCGTGACGGCTCAGCCGGTGGCAATTCAGTTCAAGAGAAGTGCCGGATGGTATCGGGGGAAGGCTTCCTCAAAACATGGATAGCAGCCAACAGATCTGATATCGGCAGGCCTGAACAAGAAATCGAACAAAATCGGCGGGGGTGAGCCCCTGGCGCCGCGCGATCTCTAACACTTCAGCAATGGCACACTCCACCGGCGCCCGTTTCGGCTCCGCCGAATATGCCGATCGATTCAACCTGCCCCATCACAACTTTCGAAAACAAGTCCGGTTGGGACCGATATCCAGACCGGGTTGTCTCGAGACTCTGACCGGAGCATCTCCGCCGAGCCGACCTCTTCCTTGACCGTCGTCACAAAAGGTTCTGAAACGAACCGCCGTACGGTAACGCAGGTTGCATTGAACGAAATCGGGGAACACTGCAGAACCAATATTCGATTACCCACGAGATTAGTAAGAAACGAGACGAACAAGAATGGAGAGTCCGACCAAGTAGTATTGCGCGACCGCAAATCTCGATGCCGTGGCACAGGCGGACGGAAGAGGATACGAAAGATGGCAAACTACATGGGCGCGATTGATCAGGGCACAACCAGCACTCGCTTTATTGTGTTCGATCGCTCCGGACGCATTGTGAGCATGGCTCAGAAAGAGCACGAGCAGGTGTATCGAAACCCGGGGTGGATCGAGCACGCTCCGGAAGAAATTTTGCGCTGCACGGCCGAAGTCGTCCGGGAAGCAATGGACGGCGGCCGACTGCGGGCCGAAGATCTGGCTGCCATCGGGATTACCAATCAGCGCGAAACTACCGTGGTCTGGAATTTGGAAACCGGGAAGCCTGTTTACAACGCGATCGTCTGGCAGGATACGCGGGTTGCTGCGACCGTAACCGAGCTTGCCTTGCGCGGCGGACAGGATCGGTATCGCGCGAAAACGGGCCTTCCGCTTTCCACTTATTTCAGCGGCCTCAAGCTGCGCTGGATCCTGGAAAATGTTCCGGGCGCACGCGCGCATGCCGAAGCCGGCAATTTCGTATTTGGCAATATCGACAGTTTTTTGATCTGGCATCTCACCGGCGGGCCCGATGGCGGCGTGCATGTGACCGACGTGACCAATGCCAGCCGCACGCAGCTGATGAACATTCGCACGCTGCAGTGGGACGAGGAGATTCTGGATGATTTCGGAATTCCGCTACGCATGTTGCCGAAGATTGTTTCGAGCAGCGAAGTGTACGGTGTAGCGAAGCTCCCGACCATCGCGGGAGTTGTGATCGCGGGGGATCTCGGCGATCAGCAAGCGGCGCTGGTCGGGCAGACCTGCTTCAAGCCGGGAGAAGCGAAAAATACATATGGCACCGGTTGTTTCATGCTGATGAACACAGGGGAAAAGCTGGTGCTCTCGAAATTCGGCCTGCTGACTACGATTGCTTACAAGTTCGGAACCAGGCCGGCTCATTATGCGCTCGAAGGCAGCATCGCGGTTGCGGGCGCGCTGGTGCAGTGGTTCCGCGACAATCTCGGACTGATTGAAAAGAGTTCAGACATTGAGGCGCTCGCCCGCACCGTAGATGACAATGGTGGGGCTTATTTCGTTCCCGCATTCTCTGGTTTGTATGCCCCGTATTGGAGGGATGATGCACGCGGGGTGATTGCCGGCTTGACGCGCTTTGTGAACAAGGGCCACATCGCCCGCGCCGTGCTGGAGGCCACAGCGTTCCAGGTGCGTGAGGTGGTGGAGGCGATGGCCAACGACTCGGGCATCCGGCTCGACGTGCTCCGCGTCGATGGCGGAATGGTCGAGAATGGCATGCTCATGCAATTTCAATCGGACATCCTCGGAACGCCGGTGGTGCGTCCGAGGGTGAAAGAGACCACCGCGCTTGGCGCCGCCTATGCGGCCGGACTGGCGGTTGGGTTTTTCCTGGACACTGACGAACTGGTTGCCAATTGGGCAGTCGACCGGCAGTGGGAGACGAAGATGGAGGAGCAATCTCGCGAACGGCTCTATCGCTTCTGGAAAAAGGCGGTGACGCGCTCGTTTGCGTGGGGCGAATGACTCGGGCTACGTTGCGTTCGAATTCTTCACGGGATTGGCGTTCCTCTGGTACGCTCGGTTGGAATATGCGCCTCCCCGGAATCCCGTTCCTTGTTGTCGCCCTCACCGTCTCCATCTTTTCACACCAATTCGGAGCTCAGAACCTTGAGCCGGTTGCCGATCGTCTTGCGGCCCAGAATGCCCTTTTCGAAGAGCAGTACGAGACCGATTTACGGAACTTTCCTGAACGGGCTACCGCTTTTGGCGATGATCGCTACAACGATCAGCTCGCCGAGTATTCACTTGCGGCCATTGTCGAACGCCACAAAACGGATGAGACCTTTCTGGCTCGGCTCAAGGCTATCCCGAGCAATGGCTTTTCCGATCGGGACCGGCTCTCGCATGATCTGCTGATTCGTGTGCTCGAACTGCGGATCGCCGACTTCGACCTGAAGGAATATGAGATGCCGATCAATCAGCAGAATGGCATCCATACCAGCCTCGCGGATCTGCCTCTGTCGGTTCCCTTCGATTCCGTCAAACATTACGAGGACTATGTTGCCCGGCTTCACCAGATCCCTCGTGTACTCAACCAGACGACTGAAGTGCTTCGAGCCGGCATGAAGGGCAAGCTCATGCCGGTGCGATTTCTCATCGAGAAGCTTCCGGTTCAGTGCCAGGGCATTATTGATGCCGACCCTTTTCTGATTCCGACGAGGAAGTTTCCTTCGAGCATTCCCCCTGAAGATCAGAAGCGTTTGACCGAGCAAATCACCGAAGCTATCAAGGTTGATGTCATTCCTGCATACCAGGCCTTTGCTGCGTTTCTGAGTACGGAATACGCTCCTGCGGGACGGACGACGCTCTCGATTGCTTCGCTGCCGGACGGGGAGAAGCGTTATCAAAATGACATCTACGCGCGCACCACGACCCGCCTGACACCTGACGAGATACACCAACTTGGGTTGCGCGAGATGGACCGCATTCAGACGGAGATGACGGCGATCGCCAGGAAGGAGGGATTTCGGGATCTCGCATCATTCCGGGCCTCTCTCAAAACCAATCCCAAGTACAGGCCGACCTCGGCTGAACAGATTCTGGATGACTTCCGCCGCTACATAGCGCAGATGGAACCTAAGCTTCCGCAGTTGTTCACTCTTCTTCCAAAATCACCGGTTACGGTTGAAGCCATACCCGCTTTTCAGTCTGCCGCGGCGACGCATTATGTGACCGGTACGCCGGACGGTAAGCGGCCTGGCCGGGTTGTGGTTGCCACATCGAATTTTGCAGAGCGCTCCCTGATCGACGACGAGGCAATTGCGTATCACGAAGGGATTCCGGGACATCATATGCAGTTATCCCTCCAGCAGCAGCTGACCGGGCTGCCCAAATTCCGGCTCCATGGTCTCGGTTTCAATGCGTATGTAGAAGGCTGGGCTCTCTATGCAGAGCAGCTTGGCAAAGAAGTCGGCTTCTATCAGGATCCGGTTTCGGATTACGGGCGGCTGTCTTCAGAACTTTTCCGCGCCGTGCGTCTGGTTGTCGATACTGGCATTCACTCCAGGGGATGGACTCGTGACCAGGTGGTGGAGTTCTTTCGGAAGTCTGGAGCTGTCGACGAGCCAACCCTGCAGTCGGAGACAGATCGCTATATCGCCTGGCCGGCGCAGGCTCTCAGCTACAAGCTTGGCCAGCTGAAATTTCGCGAATTGCGGGAACGCGCGCAGAAGGAATTGGGACCCAGCTTCGATCTGCGCAAATTTCACGATGAGATGCTCGACGGCGGAACGCTGCCTCTGGATTTGCTGGAGGCACGCACGGATCACTGGATCGCAGAACAAAAGAACGCGGAACAAAAGATCGCAGAACAAAAAAAATCCCGCTGACGTGCGCGAGATTCCGCAGTGGTGGCTCATCTCGTCCGGTTCAGCCCTTGATCGCCGAGCGGATTTTTGGAGTACCGGAGACGGCGGCTTTTAACGCCGCGTCGGTTTCGATCAGTGCCAGAACCTTTCTCGTCATCTCTTCGTCAATGTCGGGCGCTTTTCTGATCTCTACGGGATAGCGAACGAGGAGTTCGAGGCCGGCATCGGCGAATTGAAGACGCGCCGCCGGACGAGGAACCTCGATCTGAATGTCGACGCGGCGCTCGATAGCCGCGTGCTGGCGTTCGATGTCCTCGCGATATTCTGCATACACGGCGTTCACCGTGGCCACGAGCTTCTCTTCTGCAGCCTTGTGATTTCCGTCCGGGGCGATCATGACCACGACTTCATGCCAGGCGTATTCGGTTCCGGGAATCTGCTTGAAGAGCGGAGTACCGGTCTGGAAAAGAACGGAATTGGAAATGACCACGATGCGACCAGTCGGGTAAAAATCCAGACCGGTGCCGGCAAGTTCCATCAGGTAGAGCCTGACGAGTCCGATGTCGACCACGTCGCCGGTGACGCCGGCGACACTGATTCTGTCGCCGACCCGAATTCCGTATCGGCCAATGATAAAGAAGTATGCGGCAACCGAAAGAAGGACGGCTTGCAGTCCGACCGCGATGCCGGCGGTGATGAACCCGGCAAATGTTGCCAGAGAACTGAACTCGCTGACGAAGCCGAGGACGAGGACGATCACGATCAGGAAACCGATCACCACACGGCGCATAACCAGAAACTGGCGACGACGGCGCGGGTCGCCCACATAGCGGAAGGTGATGCGGCGCCAGATCTCGGACAGGACGATGATGACTGCCAGAGCCAGGGCAATCCCGAACACGCGAACGAGCACGGAGCGAAGAACGTACTTCGATTCGCGGGAAAGCGAGCTGTGCCACTCGTCGAAATTTGTCTTGGCGTCGTTGAGTACGATGATTTCCTGACTGAGTGGCAGAAGCGCGGCGGAAACCTGTTTGAAGCGCTCTGTCAATTCCTGAAATTGTTGCCGTTCCGCCTGGAGTTGCTGAGGGTCAGTGGGGGGCTGCTGGGTGGCGAGTTTTTGACTCTGCTGAATTGTGGCTCGCAATGCATCTCGAAGCGGCGTGCGGAGATGATCGGCCGCGGTGCTGGTGTCGGCGGTTTCCCGGCTGATTCCGTCGATCTGGTGCATGGCGCTCATGTAGTCATAGAGCGTCATGGCTTCGCTGATCAGACCGCCGGAGCTGGCGAGCGAGGGCTTGGCTGGAGCGGGCGTTGCGGCGCTTTTTTGAGGACTCGGGCTCGGGCCAAGTACTTCGGGAATCGACCGGGCCAGCTGATTGATGCCGCCTTCGAGTCCCCCGGCGACCTCGCTGTTGGTCTCGACGAACGCCGCCATTTTTTGGATGGCATCGAGCAGAGCTTTTTGTAGTTCTAACTCGCTTTCGACGGCATCTCGTTGTGAGACGAGGCTGGCGCGCCGAGCCGAAGGAGCCTTCGAGATTTCGGTCTTCAGAGTATCAACCTGCGATTGCAGTTGATCGATCTGGGAAGACGTTTTTGCCTGCAATTGAGTCAGGCTCTGCTGCTGAGTGGTTTCGCCCGACGCCGGGTTGGCGTTGCCAGCCTTCTGTTCAGCGGCCACGATGGCGGTCTCGGCCTTCGCCGCCTGAAATGCCAGCCGCACGATCTGAACTCCGAGACTTTGCGCGTTGTCCTGATAAATGGCATCGGTCGGCAATCCTGCGGACTGAATGCCGGTCGTGGAATGACGGTACCAACTGATGACCTCGGTCAAATGATGGAGCGCGGCAGGGCCGTCGGGATGAATTGGCGGTAAAGTATTCGGCGCGGCGGCGGGCGAACCTGTTGTTGAACTCGGTGCGGCGGAAGCCGGCACAGGGTCGGACGGTTTCGGATTTTGTGCCGATAATAAGGCGATGCCGGTCAGGCATAGCGCCAGGACTTCAATCGCTGACTTGCCGGGACCTCCCGGGCGCGTCGTCGGACGACGCTTGCCAGTGAATCGCATTTTGCCGGGCGCCAGTCGCTGCGATATCAGGTAAACCATCCGAATGCCAGGTTGGAGAATCCAATCCACCATGCGCGTGCCAAAACGCCTAATCCGTTTCATTGTAATTATCCAGTCCGTTCTTTTTTTGACGCATTTGTTTCTCTATGAGACATGGAAGTTTTCCACCACCGAAAGCGACCCTCGTGGAACGTTGTGGGTCAAGCTCGTCTTCGGGTGTTGGTCTGTGAGCTTTGTTTTAGCGTCACTCCTCGCCTTTCGCTATAGCAATGCCGCGGTGCGCGCATTTTACAAGGTTGCTGCTGTTTGGATTGGTCTGGTCAGTTTTCTTTTCCTGGCAGCGGTTTCGTGTTGGATTATCTTTGGAGTTGCGAGGTTGGCTGGACTGGCGGTGACCTTCCATAGCCTGGTTGAATTGCTTTTTGGCGCAGCGATCGTGGCGGGATTCTATGGTCTTTTCAATGCAAACTGGACGCGCATCACGCGAACAACCGTCCGGCTCCGAAACCTCCCGGAGACGTGGCGAGGGCGAAGAGCGGCACTCATCAGCGATGTGCACCTCGGGCACGTGAGAAACGGTAGTTTTCTCCGGCGCATGGTTCGGAAGATTTTGCGAGAAGAGCCGGATGCAATTTTTATTGCGGGAGACCTCTATGATGGCACAGCCATCGACGCGGGACGGGCGGCGCAGCCCTTGAACAAGCTGACCGCACCCTTTGGTGTGTATTTCGTCGCCGGCAATCATGAGCAGTTTGGCGATGACAGCAGGTATTTGAGCGCGATCTCGGCGGCCGGCGTGCGCGTGCTGAGCAACGAGAAGGTGGATGTCGATGGTTTGCAGATTGTGGGTGTGCCCTATCGGAATGCGGCGCAGGATGGACACCTGGCTTCGGTGCTGCGCGGTGTGAGCCTGGATCGTGATCGCGCGAGCATTCTGTTGACCCATGCGCCCGACCGTCCCGACATTGCCGAGGCCGCGGGGATTTCACTGCAGCTGTCGGGGCATACTCACCTTGGGCAGTTCATACCCTGGAGCTGGATCGCGCGGAGGATCTACCGGCAGTTTGTGTATGGTTTGAGCCAGATCGGAAAGATGCAGGTTTTCACCTCGAGTGGAGCTGGAACCTGGGGACCGCCGCTGCGATTGGGATCGAATCCGGAAATCGTAATGCTTGAATTCGAGTAAGGTGCCAGAGGGCTTACTCGAGAGAGAATCGTGATCCCGATTTTCAACCTGCAACTCGGAAAACTGCACCGCGTATTCCGGAGGCAAAACCCATGCCGGCGGTTGGAATGGACGGGCGCACGGATTGCAAGGGGCAGAAGGAATGATTTCCGATCAGCTGCGGGATCATTTTTGCCGCGCATTCAGCTTGTCGAGCGCGCGCTTCAGTTCTTCGAGCTTCTGTCCAGCCTCGCCCAGTTTGCCTTCCGCTGTCAGGCGTTGGTAGTCGGCAAGGTCCCTGGCGGCCTCCCCGATGAGGGCGTTGAGATCGCCGGATGGGGCCGATTGCGTTGCGGGGCGACCTGGCTCGGCGGGAGCAGCCGCGGCGGCGGTTGATGGCGCGGTCGTTGTCATGGAGGAGACGGCTCCGCCGAAGAGCGCAGCCATGGCCGATTCGAAAGTTGGCCCGTAGGCGAGGCGATCCTGCAACGCGAGGACGACCAGACGTAATTCCGGCATCGGGCTTCGTTCGGCCTGCAGATAAATGGGTTCCGCATACAACAGCGCGCGGCCGGTTGGAATCACCAGTAAGGCACCGCGTCTGACGTGAGAGCCTTGCTGATTCCAGAGCGTTAACTGCCCGGAGAGCTGCGCGTTTTGATCGATTCGGGCCTCGATTTGCAAGGGGCCGTCGACCAGCTTTGTCTTCGGAAAGTTGTAGACGACCGAAGTACCGTATTGCGCGCCATCACTGCGACCGGCAATCCAGCCGATCAGATTATTTCGGTTCGCCGGAGTGAAGGGAAGAATTTCCACGAATTCCATGCCGGTTTCGCCCGGCAGCTTCATCAGGACGAAGTTAGGCTGCATCGTCTGTGTGGCTTGTCCGCCGCCCTCGCTCATGCCCACTTCGGTGGCGACCGTCCAAAGATCTTCACGGTTGTAGAACGCTTCCGTATTCGTCATGTGATAGAGGCCGTAAACTTCCGCCTGGAGTTTGAGCAACAATTCGGGATAGCGCACGTGGTTGCGCAATCCGGGCGGCATGGTGGAGGCATCCTTGAACAGAGTGGGGAAGATTCGACGGTAGGCAGAAATGATCGGATCATCGTTATCAAAAACGTAGAAGGTTGTCGTGCCGTCATAGGCATCGATAACGGCTTTCACGCTGTTGCGCATGTAATTGATGGAGTCGTTGCCTAGACGGTAATGAGTGGAATACGGATAGCTGTCGGAAACGGTGAACGCATCCATAATCCATGACAGACGGCCATCATCGCCCAGCACGATATAGGGATCGGGATCGAAGGTGAGGAAGGGAGCCAACTCCGAGACTCGATCACGCAGGTTGCGACGCATCAGGAGGCGGCTGTTGGCGTTCACATCATCGCTGAAGGGAAGCTTTGCCAGGTCATCGCGGTCGAAGGCGATCATGATGCGCCGGAGGAAACCGCCGAGGACGATCCCGCCCGTGCCTTCGTAGGAGTTCAGGTTGTTGGTTTGTCCTTGCGGATAGTTGAACTCCTGCTGGCGAGTCTTTACGTAGACGTCAGTATTGGTCAACTCCCCGAAATAAATTTCGGGGCGGGTCACATTCAGGCCACGCACGGTGCTCTGGACTGGCATATCCCTCAAAATCAGCGTGGGGAGACCTTCGGGCGTGAAGCCATTGACGGGGTTCATCGTAATGCCGTAGCCGTGGGTATAAATGAGTTTCTCGTTAATCCAGTTGCGGCTGCTCTCGGGGAGTTTCTCCACATTCAATTCGCGGGCGGCCAGCATCACCTCGCGGGTTGTGCTGTCGAGGGTATAGCGGTCGATGTCGACGTCGGGGAAGTCATAGTACGTGCGGATTTCCTGAATCTGCCGCAGCGTGTCCTGGAGCGCGTGCCAGTCCCACAAACGGATATTTTGCAGGGTTGGCTGATTGTTGGCTGGATCCGCTGCGTCAACCGTGGTTTCCGCAGGAAATTCACGTTGAACGATCTGGCTTAGCCCGTAGGCTTGCCGTGTCAGTTCGATGTTGTGTGCGATATAGGGTTGTTCGCGCACCAGTTCGTTTGGTTTCACGATGAAGCTGCTTACATACCAGGTTATCCCTTGAAGAGCGACGTAACCGACCGCCGCCGGAACGATGGCGGCGATCAGCCATCGCCCCTGTGGCGCGCGCATGGCGTTGGCGGCTGCGATCGCCGCGCCCAGAACGAGTGCCCCCGAGACGATGAGCATTCCGGTGAGCGTGACGTGGGCGTCGGTGTAGGTTACCCCGCCAAAGATGGTGTGATCATCGAGCAATTGCTCGAACCGAGCGATGTACACACGCAGGGCAATCACGAGCAGCAGAAACGCAAAGGCGACAGAGAGGCCACGCCACGGAAGGGTGACGGAGCGGCTGAGACGGCCGGAGAGGACGCGGGCCCCGCCGGTAATGAAAATGAAGAAAACCGCAAGCGCACAAACGATTACGGCTATACTCAGCAGCCATCCCGCGATGAGTTCCCAGGCCGGCAACGCGAACAGAAAGAAATTCAACGGCTTCCAAAAAATCGGATCTGTGATGGGAGATGTGCGGGGCGCGTACCAGTAGAGCGCCACGGTCGGCCATTCTCCAATCATGGAGGCCCCGGTTATCGCGGCAATCAAGAGAGAGACGGCGACGGCGATTGCGTTTAGAACGGGCCCCACCGGCAATTGGACGGGTCGTCCGCCGACGAGAATCGTGTGACCATCCGGCAAATCGGGGAGATGCGACCGCTTCAAAGCGAGGAATGAGCCGAAGATGATGAGAAAGGTAGCCGCTGCGAAGGCCGCGAAGATTCCCCATTGCAGAGTCAGGACCTTCCGGAAGACGTCCACGTAGCCGAGTGATTCGAACCAGAGGGCGTTTACGTAATAGGACAGGGCCGTCCGCCCGCCGAAGATGATTGCGAGCAGGATGGCGAGGACAATAAAGAAGTGGCGGCGATGCCGACGGCGCGGCGGCAGCAGCCGTGGCCAGTCAACCGACTCGTGCATTCGTCAACTCCCTTTCGATGGAATTCGTCAGTTTCGGATCATACTCTCTCCGCCTCCGCAAATTGCAGGCTGGATCCGGAGACAACCGGGTCAGCGAGGATCTTCCGATGCGCCGGTAACCCCAGCGGGCTTTTTCGATCGACGGGTGAGGTTGAAGGCTGTGTTCACGAGGCCGACGTGGGAGAAGGCTTGAGGAAAATTACCCAGCTGCCGTTTTTCGATGGGATCGTATTCTTCGGATAGAAGACCGACGTCGTTCCGAATGTCCAACAGCCGTTCGAACATACGCACCGCGTCGGCGTGCCGGCCCTGCAACTCGTAATTGTCTGCCAACCAAAACGAGCAGGGCAGAAATGTTCCCTCGCCGTGCGGCAAACCATCTACGGCGGCATCTTCGGTGTACCGTTCGACAAATCCGTTCTTCACGAGATTCGTTTCGATGGCTTTGACGGTGCCAATGACGCGCGAATCATCAGGAGGAAGGAAGCCCACGAGCGGCATCATCAGAATGCTGGCGTCGAGGTGTTTCGCTCCGTAATACTGCACGAAGGAATTCATTCCGGCATCGAAACCCTCGCGGCAAACCTGCTCATGGATGTCGGCGCGAAGCTTTTTCCATCGCGTGACATCGGTCGTGAACCGGCCCGCTTCCGCCGATCTGATCAGGCGATCGACAGCCACCCAGGCCATCACTTTGGAATGGACGAAATGCCGCCGCGGACCGCGCACCTCCCAGATGCCTTCGTCGGGTTGCCGCCACCCGGTCTCGAGAAAATCGAGCATCGCGAGAGCCATCTCGCCGCGCCGTTGCGAAATCGGCGGCAGGCCTGCTTCCTCGGCCTGATAAAGCGTATTGACCACTTCTCCGAAAATATCCAATTGATATTGTTTATAAGCGGCATTTCCGGTTCGTACCGGAGCCGAGTTTTCGTATCCCGGAAGCCAAGGCAGTTCGAGTTCGGTGAGCCTGCGCTCGCCACGAATGCCATAGAGAATGTTCAGTTCGGCGGGGCTGCCGGCGACGGCGCGCATCAGCCATTCGCGCCACTCCTGCGCCTCCTGGAGGTATCCGGCGTTCAGGAAAGCCTGGAGCGTCAAGGTGGCGTCTCGCACCCAGCAAAAGCGATAGTCCCAATTGCGCACCCCGCCCAGTTGTTCTGGCAGCGAGGTCGTGGGAGCGGCGACCATCCCGCCGGTGGGCGCAAAGGTCAGGCCCTTCAGCGTAACCAGCGAGCGCACAATGGCGTCCTGCCATTCGCCCTGAAAACTGCAGCGATCCGACCATTCGTGCCACCATTTTTCCGTCTTCTGAAAAGCCGCGTCAATTGGAACCGGCTCCGGCTCGTGCAGGTTGGAGGGATACCAGGTCAGGTTAAACGAGGCCTTTTGTCCCTCGGCCAGGCTGAACTGGGCATAGCTTTTCATGTTTTCGCCGCGAAGCGGCACATCGGCGCGGACTCTGACCATGTCCGGGCCAGCGATGGCGAGAATTCCGCCGTCGATCTGATGAACCCAGGGAAGAACCCCGCCGTAGTCGAATCGAATGATCAGTTCCATGTTCATTCGAACCAGACCTCTTGTGCCAACGACCACGCGCAGAAGCTCGGGCCTTTCGTGGCCAGGCAACATGCAGTCGATGAGCCTGGCGGATCCGCTCTCGGTCTCAAACTCTGTCTCCAGAATGAGACTTCCGTCCCGGTAGTTGCGGCGAATGCTGCGGATCGGGTCGGCGGGTGAGATCGACCAGCGGCCGTGTTCCGCGGTTCCGAGCAGCGCCGCGAAACAGGCGCCCGAGTCAAAGTCGGGAAGGCAAAGCCAGTCGATGGAACCTTGTTTTGAAACCAGGGCGGCGGTGTGGCAGTCGCCGATCATGGCGTAATCTTCAATGGGCGTGGACAGAAGTTTCTCTCCGCAAAATTGGAATCGGATTCGCTCGGCCTCGTGTTGGAAGCGTCGATACCGTCAAAACGGGGCGTAACTTTTTGCAGGGAATGGCAAAACCAGTGCGCCATCAACCGTGGTTCAGCAGACATTCTCTCACAGAAGCCCGCGGCTCAACCCGTCGCTCCAAAAGGCTCGTCCCCAGCGGCTTTACGCCGATTGACAAGGTTCTGGTACATGCACTAACGTGTTTGTTCGGCGCGCAAATATCTGGATAGAATCACGACAGCTCAGCCCGGTTACGGAGCTTTCACTTGTCCTTCATACCTACTTCCCCCGTCACAATCGTGCGCTGCATTCTGATCGTCGCCTTCCTCGGAGTTTTCGCTTTGGGCCAAGTCTCTTCGACGGTCTCGACCGAGCACCTTTATCGCGTGGACCTGGTTACAGGCCAGGTTGTCTTCGATGTCTGGCAGGGAGCGGAGCTCGAGAGTGCGACCAGGCTTGAGTCGTCGCGTGGCCCGGGCTGGTCGTTAATTGGCGCAACGGAAGTCGATGGCACGAGGAAGCTGGTGTATTTTGACAGCTCGACCCGTGGCGTCGCTGTCGATATCTACGGCGTGGCGGGCCACGGGACTCTTCCGGTCCCGGCTTCGTTGACCATCCTGGGGGCAGGCTGGACCGCCCGTGCAGTTGCTGATGTGGCTGGCGACGGGAGCCTCGGCATCATCGCCGCGAATGAAACCAGCGGACAAGTTGCGGTATATCTTTTTGGCGGTCCCCGAGGAACAACTTTTTTGCGAAGCGAGGCGATCAGCCCTCTTTCTGCCGGTGGATGGAACGTGGTTGGAGCCGCTGACCTCGACGCCAACGGGCATCCCGACCTCGTTCTGCAAAATAGCTCCACGCGGCAAGTCAGGGTTGCCTATCTCGGCGGTGCGAGCGGCACCACAGTCACCCGAACACAGGATCTGGATGGCAGCGCTTTCCGTGAGTGGACGGCCGTGGGCATGCAGGACATGAACGGGGACGGGCATCCGGACCTGATTCTGGTCAGCGATCACACGGGTGAGAGTATCGTCAGCTACTACGGCGGAGAGACGGGTGTGAGCTATTCGGGATCAAGTTACCTCGATCGTTCCGGGTCTACAAGCTCGAAAATTGTGGTGCCCAGTCAATCTGCGGCACCCGCCGGCGCATCGGGCTCTGTCGCGGTTTCCGCTACGACCGGGGCGGCAAAGGCGGATGTTACGGAAGCAGCCGCGGTCAAAACTCCTTCGGTACTCATTTTCAACGGAACGGGTACGATCGCAAACGACGTGACCGCCCTTGAGAGCGTGGTCAGCTCCCTGGGGCTGGCTTACAAAACTGCAACTTCCAGCGAGCTTGATGGCATGAGCGAATCTCAACTGGCGGCGTACAAGCTGATGATTGTGCCGGGCGGGAATTCGATTACCATAGGCGAAAATCTCTCGGCGACCGCGACCTCTAACGTTCACAACGCTGTGGCGAAGGGTCTGAACTATCTTGGGGTTTGCGCGGGCGGGTTTTTTGGGGGATTTTCCGCGTACTACAACGGACTGAATCTGACTTCCGGGGTGTGGTTCTCGGTTTATCCGAATTCCGGCCGGGGTACTGGTAAAACGGCGGTGGAGATTTCCTTTCCGAACCGGCCTGAACTGGATATTTACTGGCAGGATGGTCCCGAGCTTTCAGGATGGGGAGAGGTCATCGGCAAGTATCCTGACGGCACAGCAGCCCTGGTCGAGGGCTATATGGGGTATGGGTTTGTGATTCTCTCCGGCGTGCATCCGGAAGCCCCGGCCAGCTGGAGAGATGGAATGTGGTTTTCGACTCCAGTGGACACAGACCTGGCGTTTGCCGGCAGCCTCGTGACTGCCGCTATGAACCGGGAGCCGTTTCCTCATTTCTAGAAGCCAGGAAATAAACAATCAATCGGAAGGTAATTCAGGTGCGGATGCAGGCAGGATCGCGGTAATGTTCCACGTGTTCTCGATGTAGAAGTCTCCGTTAACGATCCGGCCGGGCTCTACACGGAGGGTTGCGCAACGTTGCCGCACGTCAATCTCCCGCCCGTTGGCTTCGATTGCCAGGTCGACACGGTACAGTCCCGGGACGACTGGCAACTTGGGGCACTCGAAATGCACGGCGCCCCTGCCCGGTTGCAGATCGATTCCTCCCCGGGTTGACTCCGTCGTAAGCTGGGCGCACAGGTATCCGCTTGGCCAGTAGATTGAAATTTTAAAGGTCGCATCCGGAACCCTCCTCGAAGCTCTGTAGTCGAGGCGAGCTACGAGCGGGTAGCCGGTTCGGATTGCAGCTTGTGAATCCGGCGAGTGGAATGAAATGCCACTGCACCTGGCGGGTGTTGCCGTGTCGCCATCCTCGTCATCATCGCGGGTTGAGTCTTGACCGGCGAACGTGATCTGCTGGTATTGGTCGATCACCTGCCTTGCCGGCCCGTCAGCGAGAATCGAGCCGTGGCTTAGCAAGAGAGCGCGGTCGCACAAGCGATACACGGCGGCGAGATCGTGCGAGATAAATACGATGGTGCGGCCGGTTTTTCGCAGCTCTGCGATTCGCTGCAGGCACTTCGTCTGAAATGCAGCATCGCCGACGGCGAGAACTTCGTCGAGCAGCAGGATATCGGGATCGAGATGGGCGGCGATTGCAAAACCCAGGCGTACATACATTCCGGAAGAATAACGCTTGACCGGGACTTCGATGTACCTGCCAACGCCTGCAAAGTCGACGATGCTGTCGAGCTTTCGACGGATTTCTGCTCTCCGCATGCCGAGCATCGCTCCGTGGAGATAGACATTCTCCAAGCCGGTGAGCTCAGGATGAAATCCCGCACTCACTTCAACCAGGGCGGCGAGCCGGCCGCGTATGGTGATTTCACCGGTTGTCGGCGAGGTGATGCCGGAAAGAATTTTCAGTATCGTAGTTTTGCCCGCGCCGTTGTGCCCGACAATCCCGAGCGCCTCGCCTTCTCTGACCTGAAAGCTGACATTGCTCAGCGCCCACATCTGCCCTGATTTTTTCGCGAATCGGCGCGAGTACCAACGTTTTGGCGAATCGCCATGGGTCGGAAGATTATATTTTTTCGAGACTCGGTCAAAGGTCAGGTCGTACATTTCAGTGATACCGCCTCAAATCAGGTCCGCCATCGTCGCTTCCGAAAATTTGAAGTAAGCATAGGCCAGGGGCACGCTGGCGATTGCGATCACTCCGCTGACGACCAGAGTGCGAAAATCGGGCGACCTGCCGAAGATAACGACCTGTCGGAAACTCTCAATCAGGCCCGCAACCGGATCCAGCAGGTAAAGGTTTCTCCATCGAAAGGGAACGGAGCCGAGCCCGTACACGACCGGAACCGAGAACATCCACACCTGCAGCAGAAAGGGCATTGCCAGCCCGACGTCCCGAAAGCGGACCTGTACGGTCGAGAAAAGTAGTGCGATCGCGGCCGCGAAGCTGGCGAGGATGATGACGATCGGAATCGCGTAAAGCAAATGCCAGGTCAACCTGACCCTGTAGTGGAGCATTAATCCACCCAGAATGAGCGCGGCGATGCAAAAATCGGCGAGGCTCGCTACCAGGTACGACAAGGGAATGATCTCTCTCGGGAAGTACATCTTGGTGAGCAGGTTCGGGTAAAGAACCAGGCCGTTCACCGCGTTCGAGATGGTGCTGGAAAAAAATATCCAGGGCAACAATGCGGAGAAGACGAATACGGGGTAGGGAATTCCGCCGGTCGCAACCGTGGTGATTCGAGTGAAGATGATTGTGTAGATCCCCATCAGCGCAAGAGGTTGAAGGGCAGCCCACGTCCAGCCGAGAGCGGATTGTTTGTAACGCACGTGGAGGCGAAACAAGCTTAATGTGTAAAGCAGATCAGAATACTGGGTTAACGTGCGCAATCCCGTGAGCACGGTTCCGACCGACAAACTCGGCGGACGGATGAGTTTCACAGGACGATCGCCTGTGCGCCCCGCATCGGGCGCTGGTTCCCATTTTGTAACCGGGAGGATCGGGGTTTCCGTTACCTTGGACCGATCCGCAATTTCGGGACGAGTACTCATTCGGGTCGCCTACCTTAGATCTTAACCGGTCGGCTTTAATCGGTCTTCCTGGGCGATTCTCTTCAACCTGTTCCCAAGCGTCTGGCCGATCAGGCGGACATGCGGCTCCCGCAGCATTTCGACGTGTCCGCATTTAATTTCACAGGTAGTGACGCCACCGATCGAGCGGGCACCCCAACCCATTTGCGGGTCGCGTATATAGAAGTAAGGTTGTCGCGGTCGCTTGAACAGAAGGACCGGAGCCTGAAATTGAGGGATCCGGAAGTTCGCGCCCGGCCAATATGCACGGTTCCAACCACTCCCGGGCGTGGCTTTGCTTCGTGAAGTTATCCGTCTGACTACCCGGTGTGCGGCCGCAACCATTTCGGTGCGCGATAAGGCTAGAACTTCACGAAAACGCTGCAGGTAATAGTCGAGCGCCCAAAGCGGACGTATCTGGGAATTTTCCAGAACCCAGGTATCGAAAATTGTAAATAGTCCAACCTCTTCGCCCTCGGATTCCAGTTGCAGAACCATCTGTTGTGCGATCAATACCCCTTCGCACATCGCGCCCAGGCAGTAGGGACCATGAGGTTGTTCAGATCTCATGGCATCGGTGTATTGCTTGCCCAGTGCTTCGAGTTCCCCTCCGGTCATGGGACGCCCGGTCACCACTGGAGCCGAGGCCTGTAACTTGAATAGCGATTGTTGGGGAGGAAGGTGACGAGCCAGCAGCGCAAATCCGAATGTGTCTACCCCCGGAGCTGCAACGGCAAAAAATGGGGTGGTTTTGGTGCTTCCTCCTCCAAGTTTCATGAGGATTGGATCGGGCTGCGCGAGAGCGTCTTCCCTCAGCAATTTCGCAAAACTCCTGATGGTCGGCGCCCGAAAGACGGCAGAGACCGCAATTTTGCGGCCCGTTGTGGTCCGTATTCTGGCAATGAGTTGGGCTGCGAGAAGCGAGTGGCCGCCGATGTCGAAAAAATTGTCGTCGATTCCGAGGCTCGGCAATCGCAGCAGGTTCTTCCAGATGTCGAGCAATTGCTGTTCGTCCGACGGAAGCTGCTCATGCGGTCGTCCAAATCTCGGGCTGCGAGGGGTCGACGGCCGAGAGCTGGTGGGACGAGTAGAGTTCACCGCCGCGGCGAACGTCCGATTTTCCTTTTTGCCGCCCGCTCCGAGAGTGTTTTCCGACTTCACGACCGGAAAATCGGCGAGCTGATAATCCCCGATCGGTTTTTCAGGACTGGCGATAATCGCTTGAAGAAGCGTCGTATAACCCGACAGCAATCGACTTGCATCTTCAGAACTGAACAGGTCGGTGTTGTGGTCGATTTGCGCCCACCAGTGACCGTCGACGCCTTCGATGATGGTCATACTAAGATCCAGGATCGATGTGGCGGGAGTGACTACATAGGGGAAAGCAGTCAAGTCGCCGAACGCGTGAGACTGAAGCGCGGCCTTGATCACCGAGAACATCACCTGAAAAATCGGGTTGTAGCTGAGATTACGTTCGGGCTGAAGAATCTCAACCACTTTCTCAAACGGGACGTCCGCATTGGCAAATGCCCGAAGAGTGGTTTCGCGAATTTGTGCAACCAACTGCTGGAAAGTCGGATCGGAAGCGAGATTATCGCGCAGAACCAGGGTATTTACGAAAAAACCGACCAGACCTTCAGTTTCCACCAGATTTCTACCCGCGATCGGCGCTCCTATCAGCAGATCAGGCTGACCACTGGCGCGATATAACAGAATCTTGAAGGCGGCAAGAAACAACATGAAAGGAGTTACTTCCCAGCTCATCGCGAGCGATTTGATACTGGCGACGATTTCATCGCTCAACTGCAGCGTCTGGCTCGATCCCTTGAATGTTTGTTCGGAAGATCGGGGGCGCTGCATTCGCAATTCGAGAACAGGCGGCGCACCTTGAAGCTCTTCTTTCCAGAAGCCCAGTTGTCGCTGAACCGTCGCAGTCTTGAACCATTCACTCTGCCACTGCGAATAGTCGCCATAGCTGATGGGCAGTTCCGGAAGCTGCGACCGCTGCTGATGCGAAAAAGCACTGTACAGAGTTGATAATTCCTTTGCCAGTATCTGCGTAGACCATGAATCGGTAATGATGTGATGCATCGTGCACAAAAGAACGTGATCGTTCGCGGTAACGCGGATCAGGCGGGCACGAAATAATGGCGGGTTGGCAAGGTCGAAAGTGGTTTCTACTTCTGCTTCCGCAACTTGATAAGCTGCTACGTAAGGCTCGGTGGAATCGGAAATATCCGTAACCTGAAGATTCATGGTCACGGCGGGAGTGACGATCTGCACCAGTTCGCCATCCTCCAGCCGGAAGCCCGTGCGCAGGCTGGCGTGGCGGTTCATCAATTCCTGCAGACTGGCACGAAGCGCATCGATGTCGAGCGGTCCGCGCAACCAGAGTCCGAGATGTACGTTGTAAGCGGCGGTCTTCGGTTCCAGTTGGTCGAGAAACCACAGTCTTTTCTGAGCCAGAGAAGCGGGATAGGTCTCCGTCTGGCTCGATTGCAGAAGCAACTCCGCGAGCAGTTTTTTCTGCTGCGCAAACTCGTCCGCCGGATTCGTGAGCCAGGTTGCCATCGATCGTCAGGGTCTCCGCGAGGCAATTACTGTCGTTATTTGAGCTATGGTACCGCGAGAGGTATATTTCGAGAGATTTTTTGTATATCCTGATTCTTGGAATGGCTCGTCCACTGCGGCGCTGCGACTATACGCCGCCGCCGGCAGTATCGTAAAGAAATGAAACGGGTAATTCATCGGCATTTCGGCCGGGAACAGTGACAAGGGGGACATCTTCGTTCCTGCGGAAAGCGTGCACCAGACAACCGAGGTGCAAATCTTTTCACTTGAAGGGCAGGTTTCCGGGCTTGAGATGCCCACCCTAGTGCTTTTGTTGGTTCCTGGTGAGCTTGCTGGTTTTTGGTAAGAGCGGAGCTCTTTCAGAATAATTCGTTTGCTTTGTGCCACAGTGACCATACTTGTCCAATCAGCGCTTGTACCGGAAGCAGAATTGGACTTCTCGAACGTCCAAAACCGGCCCCAGCCTCACAACCGGCCTAAACCCTTGGTTGCACCCAAACCACCAATCCGCAGGAGTGTTTCTCGCCTTCCCCGGAGCAGAAAACAAAGCAGTTCCAAGGAGCAGAGATGAGCCTCGCAGGACTTCCAGCTTCCTTTGCCCAGGAGAGGCTTTGGTTCCTTGATCAACTGGAACCTGGAACCGCGGGCTACAACCTGGTGCGGGCTTTCCGTATCTCGGGTCCGTTGAATGTGAAGGCACTGACCTCGGCCATACGTGCTGTGATTCAGCGGCACGAATCGTTACGCACTATTTTTACCAGTGTGGACGGCGGAGCAAGGCAAATCGTGCTGGAGGATGTCGAGGTGCAGGTTCCAATCATTAACCTTACGGACCATTTCACGAGCGACCGAAAACGTGAGGCTCTAAGGATTGCGAGCGATGAGGGCAAGAAGCCATTTGATCTGACCCGGGGACCTTTGTTTCGCACATTTCTCGTGCACCTTGATCGAGACGAATACCTCATGGTGTTCGTGCTGCACCACATTATTACAGATGGATGGTCGATCTCGATTCTCTTCCGCGAGTTGGCAAGTTATTACGAGGATTTCGTGACCGGAACGAAGACCGAACTTCCGGAGCTGCCCGTCCAGTATGCGGAATATGCGGCGTGGCAGCGCAAGTATATTTCTGGCGACGTCCTCCTAAAACAGGTCAAATACTGGAAAGAAAAACTGACAGGTGCGCCCGCTATCCTTGACCTTCCAACCGATCATCCTCATGCGGAGACACACAGCTGGCACGGAGCGACCGAGGAACTGATCTTTGACAGCCAGGTCCTCGGACGTCTGAAGGAGTTTGCGCAGTCCGAGGGTGCGACGCTGTTTATGGTGTCGATGGCCGCCTTCCAGGCATTGCTCTGGCGGTATACCGGGCAAGACAGTATTCTTGTCGGCACTCCAACCGCCGCTCGCAGCCAGATCGAGATTGAAAATGTGATCGGTTTTTTCGTGAATACGCTGGTCTTTCGCGCCGACTTTGGCGAAAACATAACCTTCCGCGATCTGGTTCGACAAGTCCGCAGTTTTGCCTTGGACGCCTATTCCCAGCAGGATGTTCCATTCGAAAAACTGGTCGAAGAACTTGTTCCGCAGCGCTCGATGAATATCACTCCTCTGTTTCAGGTGATGTTCACATTCCAGAATATTCCCAAGCAGATATTCGAAATTGCGGGTCTCGAGATGAAGGAACTGGAGTTCGAGACCGGTATCGCAAAGTTCGATCTCACGGTTGAGGCGTATGAGGATGACAGATTTCACTTCCGCTTCGAATACAAGACGGATCTTTTTGAAAAGAAGACGATCCTGAGAGACCTGGCCCATTTCCGCAACCTGGTTCATGCCGTGCTCAAAAATCCGGACGAACCTCTGGGTCAGATCCCGCTGATCGATGGCGACGAGCGGGAACAAACGGTTGTGCAATGGAATCGTACGAAGGTCGATTATCCGCAGGAGCTCATTCACACTGCCTTCGAGCGCCAAGCCGCGCGAACTCCCGGGTTGACGGCACTCGTTTTCGGGGGGGAAAGGTGGAGTTATCGACAAATCAATGAGGATGCGAACCGGCTCTCGCACCACCTGATCAGGAAAGGAATGCGCCCGGGCAGCGTCGTAGGCGTCTCCGTTGAGCGTTCGCCGGATATGGCGATTGCACTGCTGGCCGTGCTCAAAACGGGAGCTGCTTACGTTCCGCTTGATCATTCTTATCCAGTTCAGCGACTCGCATCCATCATCGAAGATACCCGAACCGAGTGCGTCATCTGTACAAAGGTGATCGCGGATAAACTGCCGGAGAACATTTTCAAGTTGATCGTGCATGATTCCGATGCGGAGTTGATCCGGAACGAGTCCCATCTCAACCCCGGTCTGGATTTGTCGGGCGTCGAACTCGCTTACGTTTTGTACACGTCGGGGTCGAGCGGGCGACCGAAAGGAGTGGAAGGGACGCACCGTGGGGCAATGAACCGGATGCGCTGGATGTGGGAGAGGTATCCGTTTCGGGCGGGAGAAGTTTGTTGTCAGAAGACGAACCTTGGGTTCGTGGATTCGGTATGGGAGATCTTCGGTCCGCTGCTGGCCGGAGTTCCGAGCGTGATCGTGCCGCAGGAGACGGTGGTCGATCCGGAGGAGTTGTTGCGCACGCTCGGGGAGCAACAGGTCACGCGAATCGTGCTGGTCCCGTCGCTCTTGCGGGCGGTGCTGGAGCATGCGCCGGATCTCGGGGAACGAGTGCCGGAGTTGAAGTTGTGGACGTGCAGTGGGGAGGTGCTGACGCGGGAGTTGGCGCGTCGATTCAAGAAGGCGCATCCCCAGGCGAAGCTGCTGAATATCTACGGATCGTCGGAAGTGGCGGCGGATGTGACTTGGCACGAGGTGGGGGGGGGAACGGAAGAGAAAGAGGCGGATGGCTCGGCGTCGGTGCCGATTGGAAGGCCAATCAGCAACAGCCAGGTGTACATACTGGATGCCTTCATGAATCCAATGCCGATCGGAGTGCGTGGCGAGATCTATGTCGGCGGGGAGGGTCTGGCATTGGGGTATTGGGGGCAGCCGGAGTTGACGGCGGAACGATTTGTGAGGAATCCGATTGCGCCGGAGCTGTCGGAAAGGTTGTACCGTACCGGGGATTTGGGGCGATGGGGAAGCGGGGGAGAGATCGAGTATCTGGGACGGATGGACAGCGAGGTGAAGGTGCGGGGGATGCGCATCGAGTTGGGGGAGATCGAGACCGTGCTCGGGACGCATGAGTGGGTGGAAGAAGCGGTGGTGGAGTTGAGCGGAGAAGGAGCCGAAGAGCGGCTGGTGGCGTACGTGGTGGGTGGTGAGGGGGAAGCTCCGAGTGCGCGGGAGTTGCGGCGACATGTGCGGACGAAGCTCCCGGAACATATGGTGCCGGCGCGATTTGTGCGGGTGGAGGAACTGCCGCTGCTGGCGAGCGGGAAGGTGAATCGGCGAGCGATGAAGGCGGTGGCTGGGGTTGAATTGCGGGAGAAGGGCGAGGTAGCGAAGGCACAAACGGAGGTGGAGAGGAAGCTGGCGGCGATGTGGGGAGAGGTGTTGAAGGTGCGGGAGGTGGGAGTGGACCAGAACTTTTTTGAGCTGGGGGGGCATTCGCTATTGGTGCTGCAGGTGATGGCGCGCATACGACGGGAGTTTGGAGTGGAGTTGGGAGTGCGGACGATGTTTGAAGAGGCGACGATAGCGGGATTGGCGAGCGCGGTGGAGGAGGCGGTGGCGACGGGAATGCAGGTGCAGACCCCGGTGCTCGAGCGGCGGGTGCGGCCGGCGGCAGATGGGAACGCGACCCGGCAGGCGCTGCTGGCCCACCTCGACACGCTCTCGGTTGAGGACGTTCAGAGCCTGCTCAAACGCGTACTCGACGCAAAAGAATCAGACGATTGAGCAGAGACTTCCCGAGGAGCCGGAAGCGCGATGAATCCAGAGGTTCAGGTGATCACGATGAGGTGATCAATAACGTCGGCAGAAGCTGTCTGCTAACCCTTCATTCCCGGCTGGAGATCCAACGCGTTCTCGACGCCAACGAATCGCGCCAGGACGTTCAAATCCCTGCCAGATTCACTCCCGCCGGCCAGACCTGTTTCGGAAAGCAGGCCCGTGCGGAGTATGCCGATTCCATTCGCAATTCGCCGGCTGTTTGATTCGCAGCATGGTGGGTCAGACCGACTGATTCCGCGATGGCTGTTCTTGCGGGCACTGGGCGGTATTTATTTCTCCGCATTTTTCTCGCTGTTCTTCCAGATCCGTGGACTCATTGGCCCCGAAGGCATTCTTCCGGCAAACACATATCTTCGCGCCGTAGCGGCTTCGGTTGGCTACAGTCGCGGCGTATGGTTTGTCCCCAGTTTGCTCTGGCTGTCGAGCGGTCCCGCGATGTTGATGGTTGTGTGCGGAGTGGGTCTGGCTGCGTCACTGCTGTTGGTCGTGAATGTTTGGCCGCGTGGCATGTTGGCGATCTGCTTTGTGTGTTTTCTTTCCTTTGTCAGCGCGGCGCAAGATTTTTCCGGCTATCAGTCGGA
>Ga0181522_10000279_pt1 | contig 40574 bp, 42 predicted proteins | sample PEATcosm2014_Bin_27_FD_121103 | JGI IMG/M metagenome (GOLD analysis project Ga0181522, IMG submission 121103) | Peatland microbial communities from MTU Mesocosm Facility, Houghton, MI, USA - PEATcosm2014_Bin05_10_metaG | ecosystem: Environmental > Terrestrial > Soil > Wetlands > Peat | place...
ACGACGATTTGTATCAAGACGCGGTGCGCGTCGTTTGCGAGATGGGCCGCGCTTCCACTTCGACGTTGCAACGGCGGCTGCGCATCGGGTACGGACGCGCCGCTCACTTGATCGATCTGATGGAGAAGGATGGCATAGTGGGGCCACCCGACGGCACTCGACCGCGTGAGCTTTTGAAAGGCCGCGACTGGATGAAGGAATTCGACGAATCGCAGCGCGGCTGAGGCATTTCTGGTTGCTTGGTGTTTCCAACCTTGAGGTTCTGCCTGGAGCCTCTAACGACTGCTGAGATTTCTGACCTCCTGCCAAGATGGGTCGCAGCGGTGCTGCGTCCCTAAATCGGAGTTCGCAGCCAGGGAAGTTCCTCAAGATTCGGCGCGTAACTTCGTGAAGAGTTCGAGGCTTCCCTCTGCGGGATAAGTGGATTTCGGAATCGCGAACTTTAGCGAACGGTGTCAGCTGGTGCGGGCGGCTTATAGACGTGCTCGTGATGTCTTCCACCTGCACGTTGCGTATGAGCAGCGCATCGCCAATTAGCGACCGATGACAACGCCATGGGACTGCTTCTGCGCACATGATGGCGGTGCGCTTGGCGCGGGCTAACTCCAGCAGTATATCGATTCCCTGCTCAAACTCCTTGGTGGCCATATAGTCGGCGTACCCTCGAAAGGAAGGGTTTCGCCAGCCGGTATTGATGGAATCCCTCATTGGGCGGCGCAAACCGCCGAGAGTTTTCAAGTGCACGTAGGCAATCCCTTGTGCCGGAAGGTCTACGGCGAGAGACTCGGAATTGAATTGGGGTACGCGCCGGGATTTCGGGATGGTGCGGACATCCACAAGCTGCGTGATGTCGTGGGCTTTCAGCATCGCGACAAGCTCTTCCAGCGTCTGCGTGGAGTGGCTGATCGGGAAGATCGTTGGGACGTGTTTGGCGCGCTTGGTGGAGGCCATCGTTAGAATTGACGAGTGCCGCCGTTGCGGAACGGCGCGAACAGCTCGTATCGTCTTCCAGTATCGTCTTCGATTTGACACGCCATGCGTGCGCCCCTAAAATTGACAGACTCAAAGCGTGCCAGGGTAGCTCACTGGTAGAGCGCCGCCCTGAAAAGGCGGGCGTAGCCAGTTCGATTCTGGCCCCCGGCACCACCCGTTTGCGGCATAGCTTCTTCTCCGAAGAAATCCACTTTGCCGTGAGCAAGATACACTGGTTCGCCGTCTTGGATCGTAGGTTCGAGTGTGGCGTATTAAAATAGCGCGAAACGACTTTGCATTTGTAAGAAATTACTGAGTATATGTTTCGTAATGTATTGCTGGCTGTTTGTGTCGAAGTCGTAGTATTTCGCCACGCAGAGTCGTCTTCCGCGAAGGCCCGCACTGCGGCCTCGGATTACCGGAATGTGGCCATCTGGAAATGCGCGGTATCACCCGCGATCCGACGCATCGCATACGTGCCCTTGAGTGAACCATCGCTCCAACCGCGATGGAGGTGTGTTTTGCGAGAAGCTGCGATGTCGATCAGCAAACCTGTTCATTTCATTTGAAATCTTTCCATGCGCGTGCGATATCGATTGCCATTTTGGTCTCCTCTCGAAGTGTTCGTTCCGGGGCACAGTGTGCGGGGCGACTACCGGGGCGGCAATGGAGTTTACAGCCGATGGCTGAAGCTTTTCTTGCGGGTCAGATCCTCGGAAGTCGCCCTTCGGACGCGTGAAGGGACGGGAGCTCGTCGACTACCTTCGATTGTTTAACGGCCATTTCAGCTTGCTGGCATATAGCCAAATGGCGGTGGATATGACGCACATCACCCGTGACCAACTGGAGAGCGCGCGAATAGTCGGTGGCCGCCTGCGACCATTTCTTTTGCATTTCGAAACATCGGCCGCGGTTGTAGAAGGTCGCGGAATCTTCGCGGAGCGAAAGGGAACGAGTGAGGTCGAGACACGCCTGGTCGAACTTATCCTGCTTGAAAAGGACCGTTGCACGGTTGGCCCATGCATCGGGGAGCGAAGAATCCACTTCGATCGCCTTGGTGAAGAGCCCGTAGGCTTGCTGTAGATTCTGATTTGCCATCTCCAGCAAACCGGAGATACACAGAAGTCTTGCGCTCGCCGGCGAGAGGAGAAGTGCCGCGTTCACGTCGGAGCGAGCATCGTCTAATTTCCCTTGTATGTAAAAGAGACGGGCCCGATCGGTCAGGGCTTCGACGTGAGACGGCTGGAGGTCGAGCACTCGCGTGTAACCTGCCAACGCTTCGTCCGGCCGGCTTAACGAAAGCAAGGCCTGGGCGCGATTGAAGTGGGCTTCCGGATCGGGTGGACTCCATTCTATGGCGGCGTCGAAGTCCCGGAGGGCCTCGTCAGGGCGGCCGGATCGCTGACGCAGAACGCCGCGGTCGAAGTAGCTTTCGTAGTTGCCTGGTTGATGGCCGAGGAGAGTCGTCAGGTCGTCAATGGCTTTCGGCACCTCGTTGCGTTTGATATGGAGCCGCGCGCGATTGTGAAGAAGGATCGCGCATTCTGATTCGAATTTGGTTGGCGCTTCCGTGGCCATGAACTGAAGAGAGTCGGAGAGCAGTTGGAGGGCGCCGTCCAGGTCTCCCGTGCGCATTTTCACCAACGCCATCGTATTCCGCAAAAACGCGATATTCACCGCACGAGTTTCGGACGGTGGAAGCATTTCGGTGAAGGCCATCGACTTGTTAATCCAGTTTTGAGCGGCGGCATAGTCGCGCCTTGATGGTTCGTAGAGGCGGGCTCCGAGAATTGCTTTGGCGTATGTCGTGTGGGCGAGCAGGGCAGGGTCTTTGCTCTGCTCAAGAATCCGCGCGCAGACAGTCTCTAACTCATCCAGGCGCTTCAGTAACATCAACGAAAAGAGAATGTTGCGGCTGAGGTCGTTACTGAGTTTGGTTTGATCTGTGGGGGCGAGCATGCGGTGGCCGCGGACTGCCCAGTCCAGAGCCGCCTCGTAGAATGCGCCGTGCATGCAATGCACCGAGGCGGCGAGAAGCGGGGCAGGGTCGTCGCCGGCCTGCTCGCAGTGAAAGGGGATGGCACCTAGCGAAAAAGAGGTTTGGCCAAGTGCCTGAAGTTCGGCGAGTCGCTCTTGATGCAACTCTCGGCGGTCGTCGTCGGTCATGGCGGTGTAGGAAGACTTGAGGGATCGGTTGTTGGATGTGCAGTCCGACCAGACGTATTCCTTCGCGAGGCTGAGTTGTTCGATTGCAGGAATGTTCTTCGAGGAGAGCAAATCCTGCTGGCACGATTGCGGATATTTTAGGGAGACAAACTTCTGTACGGCCGTTAGAAGTTGGTCGTGCAGGCGGTCCGATGACGTTCGAATTTTCACCTTGAGTTGGCCCGGATGAGCGCGGCGAAGCAGAACGGCTAAAAATTCCTGATCCAATGGATCGGCAAAGTCGACGTTATCGATCGATAGAACCAAAGGCGCTAGAGAGCTCAGATGCACAGCGCAGTCGAGTATAAAGTCCGTCAGACCGTGAGCTAGGCTAAGCGTCCGTGAGGACGGATTCCCTTCCCCAGAAAAAGTCAGCCACTTGCGGACCTCGGGCGACCCCCGGCCGGAATTCGCCAGTTCCGGACAGACGAGGAGGAGCGTCAGTTGGTGCCGGTGGAAGAGATTTTCCAGAACGGAGATCGAAGGATGATCCAGAAGTCGAAGAACGATTTCGATTGCCGCAGTGTAGGGCCCGCGCAGGTTGCGATGCGCGTTGATTTCGAGGTGTTCGTCCGACTGGGTGCACGACGGGGGTTCGTTGTCCAGATGGAACGGGTCGAGGACCCACTCATGTCGGGAGTTGTCGCACACTTAAGCAATACGCTCAGGCCGCCGGGGCTAAGCGGTCGTGGGAAATATTCGACGCCGAAACCAAATCTACAGCTGGCTAATGCAAACCGGAACAGACGCCAGCGTTTCGCTGGGCTTCGAGCCGAGGCCGCCGGTCACCGATTTCAGATCGTCGTCGGGCAGTCCTTTCGGCGTCGTTTCTGTGTTCGTGATCACCGACTCTTCTTCGGGGGGATTTGTTTCGCCTGGATTTTGGATGTCCATGATTGACCCCTCCACGTACGCGTACTGTTCAGACTACGCCCGTTCTATCAAGATTCAGGGATAGCGTCAACACACCCAGCCTGACCGGCCTGACCGAAAGTACCCAGGCCGCCGGTGACGGCGACCCGGCCAAGAGTTGATATCCGATATTTTCGGCTGTCTTAGGAAGGCAGTCCGTCTTCGAGCAACGAACTGTCGAGGGTATCGCCTTGGGCGATCGACCCGCCAGTCGTAGTCTTTGGAACTTCGGTGATCTGCTTGAGCTTCACTGGAACGGAGATGCCTTGCCCGCCCTGAACGCCACTGAGCTGATCTTCGTTTAGCTCGTTGACTTCGCCGGAGTGTTCCGAGCTGGGATTGAGGGGTTGTTCAGACATCTGCTCTCTCTTTCTCACACCGCCGCCGTCGAGACGGCGATTGTTACCGCTAAGTACGCATCGCTTCTGATGTAGTGGGCAGTCGTACTTCGCCCCTCCAACGCCACCCCGGCCCGATATCAACATCACGTTCGATCCGCACAGGCCGCATTTCAAGAAACCGGAGAATAGATATTTCGCCGTGTACGATCGCGAGGTGAGGCCGCGCCGCGTGTCCGCTGGAGAACAGCGCGTTGACCGTTGCCAGATGGCGTCCAAAATAATCCGGAGATGCGGAGATTCAACAACCCTCCACTCGGATCGCGGACGAAGACGCTGAATGCGGCGCCACGTCCTGGGATCGCGCACTTTCCTGGTACGGTTCCAAATTGCGGCTCCGCGATATCGCTCCTAGCCCTTTGATGCGATCCCACGACGACGCGGTGTTTCGGAACCTGGTCGCGACCAAAGGGAACACTCCGGCGTAGAAGCGCTGGCGCGCCTCGGCAGAAGCTTGGCACGTGCTTCAGCGGTTTCGCTCGATCAAAATTTGAAGTTCTTGTAAGGATCGATTCGCGTTGAGTTGCCCGCGAATGGCGCTCCGGCGGCAATCCTCTGCAAATCCTGCTCATTGAGTTCCGGATTCTTCGCGTGGGCATAGGCGAGCACGTCTTCGTGGGTAATGTGGTACCCATGATGGACGGCGACCGCCAGAATCTCCCGATCTTCCGTCTTACCCTTCAATTCTTCCTGTAGCGTGGGGTTTTTCGATACTTCGTCGGCAAACCGCTGGACATCAGCCTCGCTCATGATATACCTCCGAACGAATAGAATACGAAACAATTAAGGCCCGGGGAAAAAACCAGCTCGCAATCCCCTTACTGTAAACCCACTTTCCTTCACCGCGCTACGGGCGGCGAGGCCGGATCCCTGACCCGCTCCAGCGCTGTTACACGGTTCAATAGTCAGCATGTCCCATAATATCGAAGCGAGGAATCCACCCTTCTTGGATCAAGCTGTGATCTATAGTTCGCTCATTACCCCAGTTTTTATTCCAGACATTTACAGAAGTCGTGGACAACTCAAGAGAATCGGGATAACTGAAGCAATCCGCCGTCGAGGCATCTCGAACTACTCTGCTGGGTCGCGTGCTGTGTCTTGTTTTTCGCCTGGATCGCGTTTGTGCCTGCGGGCGCGAGCCGCCCAGGTGCCCATAACGCTCCAGCCGGGGTGCTGCTGCCCAGAGATCCGGGCCGCACCGTCGATCTTTCCACCTTTCCGCAGATCACCACTTAATCGAACCAATGTCCTGACAAGCGATTCGTGCGAGGATGACGCTGAAGAGACTCCGTTTCGCGTTCTTAAAATCATCGGCCGGAATTGCTAATCGATCCCGGCCTTTCTCATCGTAGCTTCTCCGCTTTGGGATGGGCGACTCCCTGTCCGAGACAAGCGCGGGCTTCTAAGTGTGTGATCGGGATAGTGAGACACACGTCAAGCCGCCTTCAGCAGCGCTAGAATTTTCTGCCGTTAAGGAGCCTTCTTACTTGACGACTCCGCCACCAGCGTCGGGCAGGTTATCGTCATTGGAGATCGTGTCGCCTTGGGCGATGGAGCCGGATACCCCAAAAACATTCGGTGCGCCCTTATCAGGCGATATGTACCTAGCGACTCCCCCCTGGACGTCGGCTAGTTGTTCATCGTTGAGTTCGCCCGGAATGTTCTGCTGCTGTTTTGGATCGGCCATGTTCTTTCTCCTTTCAAAGAGACTTATTTCTTCGACTGCACGTAAAACCCAGGTAGCTCGTCGATGTTACCGGAAGACTCGGCAGCGGTAAAGCGACTCCGCCCCCTACGGGCGGGCGACTTGAAAGGGAGAAGGAGCTAATATTCTTTTCGGGTGGTTATTTCCTTGCGTATTCTCTACACTCGGCCCGTTGCGTTTCAGAACTCGCGCGGAATGTAAGGGTCATTTCGGCGCTTTGACTTCGCCAGACAATTCCAATTCCACAGCAGGCGCCAACCGACCAGTGCTCCAGCCGTCAGGAGTTTCGCGGAGTTAGCCGCGCCAACGTGAGCCGCCATCCAGCGCCCGAACAGTTCCGGCCTACTTTGCAGCGCGCGAATTGCGTGACTTCGGACGCGCGGATTGTGACCCAGCCACAACAACAAATCGCCCATCATCATGGGGCTGCGTGCGAGTGCTCGATGGGCCCGCTCGTATGGCATCAAATCGCCCCCTGCCATGGCGTCCGCCAATTCGAATGCATGCTGGAAGGACAACCGAAGCCCCTCACCGGTAATGGGGTCTACACTCCCCGAAGCGTCGCCGACAAGAGCCACATTCCCGCGCTGTACGTTACAGAGAGAGCGAATAGAGGTGACTGCGCCCCGCTCGCGGCTGCTGAGTCCCGCCCCTGCGAGGTGTTCCCGGAGTTCGGGTAATTCCGACAGGGCGGTATCAAAGGAAGTATGCTCCATAGACTCTGCCATCACGACAACGCAAACTTCTTCGCCTCCCATGGGCGTCACGTACGCCTGCGTGTAGCGCCCCCAATGGATCTCCATGTAGTTCGACCAGGGCTGCACGCGATAGTGGCGGCGGCTGGCATAGCGTTGTTTGCTGCGCCTGGTTGGGTCCAATCCGCTCCAGCGCCGCACGCGCGAACCCAATCCATCGGCTCCGACGATCCAGCGCGCGTTAAGTTTACCGCGGGAGAAATGCACGCCGTCGGCATCAACGCCAGCGACGGGTGTCTTCCACAGCAGTCGCACCCCGCACTCCTCGGCCTTGGCTACCATGCGCCCATGCAAAAGCGGGCGTCGCAGGCCAATTCCAGACCCTTGCGGAAAGTCGGCAGAGACCTGGGCTCGCTCCTGCACAAAACGTATTCCGCGAAATTTCCAGCCCTCGGTAGAGCTTATTTCGACGCCCATCGCTTGCAGGGCAGCCAGAGTCTCCGGCAACATTCCCTCGCCGCAGGACTTTTCAATAGGGGGCGCGCAGCCGTCCGCCAGGATCACGTGAAATCCCTTCTGGCGCGCGGCAATGGCGGCGGCCAGTCCGGCAGGCCCTCCACCAATGATGAACACGTCTGTTTTCTGGCTTGAATCGACCACTCGTCCGCCTTCCCTGATAGGCCCTGGCTTGCCGGCGCGTCGCTGCGTAGCCCTTCTTCATGAAGCGACTGCCGTTTTTGCAAAACGGCTCTGCGCCCCGGCTGGAAGCCTGATCCTATACGATGTTAACCGGCCATTGAGCAGGTGACCCAGTCGAGTGAATCGAATCCGTCAGCGTCATCGTCCCGGCTGCCATATGCGTCAGAAGATGCATAGGTGTTGATTTGGGATGCTTCGCGGCGCAAGGTTCGCGAAGTACGGCGTAGTGTTGCAATTCGTCAGTTTTTCGCTTGTGTTTGCGAGAGATCGTGGGAGTCCTGCTTCAGAAGTGCCGCAGCTTCGGAGAGAGTGGTGTCGCTCGGCACGCAGCGGAAATCGGAGTAAGTTTCGTCTTCCTGAACTTCAATGATTTTGAAGAGCAAGGCTTTGCCGTTCATGTGGACGTGCATCGCGGTCACTTCCCAAAGACCCGGACTCACTTCTTCCTGCCGCACAGTGAAAATCCCGCCTTTGTCCAGGTGCCCGAAAATTCCGCCGAAGAACTTTACTTCGCTGGTGAGTTCGCCATCGATCGCCGCGAGCCGCTTCTGCTGCGGATCGAGCAGCATGGCTCCGGTCATGTGATGAAATACCTGGGCGGCGTGGTTGGGTGGATCAAATTTTGGATTTGGCGTGAATTTTAGCCGCACCAGAGATCCTTGCCTACCGTCGTATTGGAAAAAGAACGCGTCCGGAAACATACGAAGAAGATTCCGCGCCTGTTCGGCGTCCTCGTGCTGCTTTTTCTGGCGTTGGCGCAATTCGCCCGGATTGGAGATCAATTTCTCGATCCGTTGGTCCTCGGCTTGGACTTGTGTTGGGGTAAGCGGATGACCACTCAGCTCAACGAGGCGTTCTATTTCTCCGCGACTGGTTTGGTACACGTGCAGTAATTTGCGCTCTCCGTTGTCCAGCTTTCGCTCGCGATAGCTCCAGAGAGCGTTGTCCTGCGACTGCGCTGCGACTTCATGGTCAAGCACACTACGTGCGAATTCATCGGCGCTCGCTGGCAATTCGTCCGCGCGGACCGGGTTGTCGCACTGCACGGTAACCGCCATCAGCAGTGCCAGGATCGGCAAGCTAAAGCGTAACGACAATTTTGGGACCGTTCGAGTACTCACGTGCATATTGAAATTGAGCAAATAAGACTCGTCAACATCGTGCTGCCCGAAGCCGATAAAATGATGAGAGATACGGCTGTGCAGGGCAATACAGGAAAGCCCTGAGCGGCGCCGGGAAGAACTAACAGCCGGTAGATGGGTTTGCAGCAGCTCTTGCCGGTTTGTCCACATCGGTTTCGGCGGTACCGGTAATCAGCCTTGCGCCGCGGCTAAATGTCAGGTACTCGAAGCCCCATTGCACAAAAACGAGGACGCGGTTCTGGAATTCCACGATGTACATTAAGTGAACGAAAAGCCAAATCAACCACGCGGGTAGTCCGGAGACATGAAGACCAAAAATATTCGCGACCGCGGACGCGCGGCCGATGACGGCCATGTCGCCCTTGTCGAAATAGCGAAATGCAGGTATGTCCTTTCGTCCTTCCAGCCGCTTGCGGATGGTCTTGGCAGCGTAGGCCCCGCCTTGAATTGCCACTTGCGCTACACCCGGCAGCGGCTTGCCGTTTTTTCCTTCCGAGAAGGCGAGGTCCCCGGTGATGAAAATGTTCGGGTAATTTGGCACAGTGAGGTCCGGCTTCACTTTGATGCGGCCGCTTCTATCGGTTTCGGCGTGCGTTCGTTCGCCCAGCTTTTTGCCGAACGCGGTGATTACCACACCGCCCGCCCACAGAACGGTCTTCGCGGCAAACTTCCCTACCTGATCGCCTTGCTTGTAGGTGACGCCACTTCCGTCGACGCCAGTGACCATCACGCCTTTGCGAATTTCAACGCCAAGTTTTTCGACCAGCTTTTGAGCTTTCGCGGACAGATCTGGCGGATAAGCGGCCAAGACGCGTTCGCCGCCTTCCACCACGATGATTCGAGCTTCGGTCGGATTGATGCGGCGAAAGTCGTGCTTCAAGGTTTCATTGGCGATCTCCGCAAGAGCGCCGGCAAGTTCCAATCCCGTGGCGCCGGCGCCCACAATCACAAAGGTGAGCCATGCGCGCGCTTCTGCTTCGGTCGCAGAGCGCTCTGCCCATTCGAATGCATATAGTATTTTGTGGCGGATTGCGGTAGCTTCTTCGACGGTCTTGAGGCTGGGGGCCCATTCCCGCCACGCCTCATTTCCGTAATAGGAAGTTTTCGAACCTGTTGCTACAATGAGCGAATCGTATTCCAAAGCCGCGCCATCCCGCAGAATGACGCGTTTTGCGTCCGGATCAATATCGACGGCTTCGCCCAGAAGCACTTGCGCGTTCTTTTGGCGGCTTAACACGCCGCGCAAGGGAGCGGCAATTTCCCCAGGCGAGAGCGAACCGGTCGCTACTTGATAGAGGAGCGGCTGAAACAAATGAAAATTACGTCGATCGAGCAGCGTCACCTCCACGGGAGCGCGCTTGAGTTTTTGCGCGGCATTCAACCCGGCGAATCCACCACCCAGTATCAAAACGCGGTGCCGCGGTGCCATCGGGAGTGCCCCTTTCGAAGTAACCTTGCGCTAAAACGTATCATCTCACTTAGCGTGATGCTCTTGAATTGGATTTGGATTCGCCGGGGACGCAAACCGGTGCTGCATTTTCCGGGAGCAGCCTTGACACTGATGTGTTTCGTCCCGGTAATGTTCTTTTGTGCGGATGGTCCGACATCGAAATCGAACGATCCATCGCCCGGATCGCCTGCTGCCGAGTCCGCGCCGGTTGCTGCTTTGTCCGCACCGGTGATCGTTTTTGGATTCCTCGGCGGATACGTGCATCACGACGACTCCGTTCACAGCACAGTGCAGATTGCGCATAGTCTACGAAAGGACTACCCTTCCGCCGTTCATATCGAAACGTTTGAAAACCGCCGCGTAGGCGACGCTCATGGTCTAATCCTGTATCTTCTGGGCGCGGGTCGCGCCGGGACCCTGACGGAGCAGCAAAAGCGCTCCGCACGCATCATCCTTTACGGACACAGCTGGGGAGCCAGCGCGGCCGTCGCGCTGGCGCAAACTCTTCAAAAACAAGGGATTCCCGTGCTTCTTACGATCCAAGTCGACAGCGTCGCGAAGTCCGGCCAGAACGACGCCGTCATTCCTGACAACGTCCGCTACGCGGCGAATTTTTATCAGGACAAGGGGTTCGTTCGCGGCCAGCAAAAAATCCAGGCCGCTGACCCGTCTCGCACCCAGATCCTCGGTAACTTTCGCATGGACTACAGCGACAATCCGGTCTCTTGCCCCAAGTATCCCTGGTATACGCGCGTTTTCATGCGCAGCCACATCGAAATCGAATGCGATTCAAACGTTTGGAACCGCGTCGAGGGGCTCATCCGCGAGCAATTGCCAACATCGGTAGCTGGCTCGACGCGTACGGACACACCGTGACCGTCTCGAACACTACAGAACACATCGCCGCTGAGCGCGATTTGCTCCGGCTGCTCTGTTCGGTGCTGGTAAAGCCGGTCACTCGCGTGGAGTTATGCCACCTGATCGATCCTTCTAAATTCGTCGAACCCCTGCAGCGAGTCCTCTTTGAGGAAATCCGCGCTTTGGGAGCCATCGATTCCAAGCGGCTCTTGCAGGCGCTTCCCGCTCGCGTCACCAATCGCGGCTTCCCTGATTTCGACCTCGACGAGCTGCTGACTCCAAAGCTCGTCAGTGAACAGGATATCGAACGGCTGTTTCAGAGCGCGCTGCGCCTGATCGACGTGGACGATTCCCCCGAGGGATCCACCGAAACCATTCACTAGATGGCGTCTCCTGAACGAGTTCTCACCTGCTGCGAAGCACTCCTGTTTTCGGGTCTCGTCGCTTTATTTATTTGGCGCTGGCAGGCGTCTCATCCCCTATCTTGGGCAATTTTTCCCATATGGCTGGCCGCCAGCTTCCTGCTGCACCGCGACACTCCCAAAACGCTTGGGTGGCGCGCGGACAATCTGTGGTCTGCAACACGTCAAGGACTTGCTCTGTTCGCAGTCTACATCGCACTAGTCTGCACCATCGGAGTGGGGCTTGGAGCGCTTCATCATCTGCCGGAACATTTGATCGACCGGCGTCGCTTCTTCGGCTACTTTTCCTTCTGCCTGCTACAGCAGGTTGCCGTTAATTCATACCTGATGAATCGATTTCTTTCGGTTGTGGAACGCCCTGTTGCTGCCGCCGCTCTTTCCAGCGTCATCTTCGCTGCACTCCATTGGCCTAACCCCGTTCTTGTCCCGGTTACCCTTATTGGCGGATTCGGTATGTGCTTGCTATTCGCGCGCGAGCGCAACATCCTGCCGCTCACGCTTGGGCAAGCGGTCTTGGGAGGTTTGGTGTGGTGGGCTTTTCCGGTAGCGTGGCATCACTCGATGCGAGTCGGTCCCGGATACTATTCTTTCGCGCAAAGACTCGTGACTTGGTAGTCGAAATTTCGGACCTCCGAAGTCCGGCAACAGATGTGAATCGATCAGAGATTGAGGTGCGGGTATCGGCTGGAGGTCGGCCCGGCATTGCCCGACCGCAACCCGTAAACTCGGCGCGCGCCACCCGTCCATATCCCTGCGATCAAGAAACCACAATGACTGCAGGGGACTCCTTTCCGCTGCATGGCGCTCTGGGACCCGCCAATCGGAAGATTGACGTTCCCGGGATCTCCGCTAACCTTCAGATGGTTTTCCAAAACATCGTGCCACGAGCGGCGTACCAACAATTCGCCACACTGTGGACAAAGGGTGCTCGCGCCGTCGCTGTAAATGTTACCTTCATACACGTAGTGCAGACCGACCTCGCGCGCAATGCGTCGTGCATTATGTAGCGTCTCGGGAGGCGTGCGCGGTTTGTCTCGCAGCTTGAAGTCCGGATGGAACGCGGTGAAGTGCAGCGGTACGTCCGGCCCTAGTTTCTCCAACATCCATTGAGCCAGCTTCCGTGTCTCTTCCGGATCATCGTTCAAGGTGGGAATCATCAGGTTAGTGATCTCAAACCAGACATTGGTTTCATTTTTCAGCCATTGCAAGGTGTCCAGCACCGGCGCCAAATGCGTCAGCGTAATCTTCCCGTAGAAATTTTCGGTAAACGCCTTTAGGTCGATATTCGCCGCGTCAATATGTTCGTAAATATCGTGAAACGCTTCGCGGGCAATGTATCCGTTCGATACCATCACTGTCTTCAGCCCATAAGTCTTTGCCGCCCTGCAGATGTCGATGACGTACTCGCCCCAAATGGTCGGCTCGTTGTACGTAAACGCGATCGAATCGCATCCATACTTCAATGCCAGCAACGGTACGTCCTCGGGAGTTACCGGCTGCGAGCGCACCTGGTCATGGCGCGATTTCGAGATGTCCCAGTTCTGGCAGAAAAAGCAGCCCATGTTGCAGCCCGCTGTACCCATACTGAAAACACGCGTCCCTGGCAGGAAGTGATTCAGGGGTTTCTTTTCGATGGGATCGACTTGCAGCGCCGCGGGCGCGCCGTATCCCAGGCTGTAGAGAGTTCCGCCCTGATTCACGCGGATGAAACAAAACCCGGCTTGTCCCGCGTTGATATGGCAGTGCCGCGGACAAAGAAAGCAATGCACGCGACCATTGACTTCAGCTTCCCACCATCGGGCTTCGTGCAACGTTTCCGTCTTCTGGAGGATCTTCAGGTCGTTCATCGACCTTCCTTCCTAACCCGGTATACGCCCGCAGCGAGTCGTCGCCGGATCTGCTGCGGCTACGGCTTCCGTCGTTGAACGCGCCTGCGTTCCTCGGCCCAATCGAGAAACCGCTCCATCTGCTGACGATACTTCCAGCTCAAATGAAAAAATGTGCCGGGAGTCATGTTGGCGGCTTCCAGCCCCAGGAAAGTCTCGAATCGCCAGCGAAGGTACGGGCTGTTCCAAGGATTCAGCCGATAGCCCTTAGCGGCAATCCAGTAGTACCGCAACATCTTCAACATTCGGCGCGGAACCGGTTCGCTGTTTCCACTATGGGTCTATCTTAAACCGAATGGGTTCAACGTAGAACCCATTCCATCGAAGACCTTCTCTAAACTGGACTGCAGGGTCGGTCGTTCGCCTGCTCCTGCCCGTCATTCGCCGGTTAGTGCCGCACTTTCCCCGAATTGCCCGTGCGCCTATTCCGCAACACCCTTAGTCTGGCCTGGTCACGCAAAACGGAAGGGCTGGGAGCTACACATGGCGCAATGCAACAATTCGGGACGCAATCGGAGAGCACAGCTAGGAACCGTATTGTTGGCTCTCGGCATTCTAATGATGGTGACTAACCTCGGCCTGGCAGCCGCGAATTTCCCGCATTTCCTGGCAAGCCTGGGAGTCGAAGCACTCGGAACCCCCACAGCCGCCGCGTTGGCCATCCTCAAGTTCTTCCGCGCGCTCGCCTTTCGCCCTGCCGCGCTGCTGCCTGTTGTGTATGCGCTATTGGTAGTATTCTTCGCACTCGCTGGGATTCTGTCCGGGCTTATGCTGCTGTACAAGCGCAACGTGGAGAGCGCGTAATGATGGACTTCGACAAAGATGCGCTGAAGGATTCGATCCACCGCGATATCCACGACAGCATTAAGCTTAACCGTCGCCGACCCGAATCTTCGAGCGGGATTTTCCTGGGCGCGGTGATCTCCATCATTGGCGTCATCCTCCTGCTCGATCATCTGGGTTTGATCGCTGCGGGCAACCTATGGCGTTTTTGGCCCTTGCTCTTGGTCGTCGCCGGCGTGGTCAATCTAATGGAGTCCGGAAAGCAGGTTTGGGGTGCTTTACTGGTTGTCGTCGGTCTGTTATTCCAACTGGACAATCTCGGCATCATCCACTTTCGGCTGGCCGACCTGTGGCCCCTAGCCGTCATCGCGGCAGGCGTCATGATGATCTGGGGTTCGTTCAAAGCTCGCCGGTTTAAGCCCGGCATGACCGGTGCAGCGAATTCCATGAATGCAACCTCTGTTTTCGGAGGGGTCGAGCGCCGCGTTAGCGTACGTGACTTCAAATACGGGAGCGTCAGCGCGGTTTTTGGCGGGGTCGAACTCGATTTCCGCGACGCGGAGATGGAAGGCGAGGAAGCGGTCATGGAGATCAACGTGATCTTCGGCGGCGTCGAAGTCCGTGTTCCCGATCACTGGCGCATTGAGGCTCGCAATCAGACTTTATTTGGTGGCTACGAGGACACGACACGCGGTCAGTCGAACGCCCCCGGTGGACCGGTTATGAGCAGCAAGACCCTAGTCATCACGGGGCAAGTGTTATTTGGCGGCCTTGAGGTCAAGAACTAAGCGCAGCCATGCACCCGCTCTTGACTCGCCGGTCCTACCTAGGCGCATACCTCGCCGTGTGGATTCCGCTCGGGTGTCTCCTCGTTTTCCTGGTCAAAGTCTCCGGCGGAATCGGAACTCTGGAAGCCACCGTGCTGCTCGCGCCGATGGCGGTACTGTTCGCTGCTGCGTGCCTGTCCGCCTGGTATACGTGCCGGGCGACGCCGCTGCGCACGTCAGGAATCGCTCGGCTCTTCGTCACACATCTTTTGGCAGCATTCGTTCTTAGTTTTCTATGGGCTCAGATCGGACGATTGTACGCGCACGCGGTTTCGAGTTCGCCTTCGTTCCAAGGCTTGGATGTCCGCTACGACGCGCACTCCGCGATCCTAGTTGTCAGCGGGGTCCTGCTTTATCTGGTGAACGTTGGGTTTTTCTACGTGCTGATCGCGCTGGAGGCTTCGCGGGCGGCCGAGGCGCGAGTTCTGGAAACCAGCGTCTTCGCTCGCGATGCCGAACTCAAAGCGTTGAAAGCCCAGGTGAACCCGCACTTCTTGTTCAACAGCCTGAATTCCATCAGTGCCCTCACCAGCAGCGATCCTTCAAAGGCTCGGGAGATGTGCATCCTCCTTGCGGATTTTCTGCGCATGACTTTGGGGCTTGGTGAAAAATCCAGCATTCCCCTCTCTGAGGAACTTTCGTTGCTTCATCGTTTCCTGGCCATCGAAAAGGTCCGATTCGGCTCCCGCCTGCAGATGACCGAAGAAATTCCGGAGGACTGCAAGACCATGCTTATTCCTCCCCTTCTGTTGCAACCGCTCGTGGAAAACGCCGTGACCCACGGCATTGCCAACCTGCCCGACGGAGGATCGTTGCGCCTAGCGGCACAGTGTCAGAACGGCCGGCTCTCCATTCTTGTAGAGAACTCCTTTGACGCTGAAGCAACGCCGAATCGTCGCACCGGTATGGGATTGCAAAACGTCCGGCAACGCCTGGAAGCGCGTTATGAAAAGTCGGCGAGCATGCGCGTGACGGCGGACGCCGCTACGTTTCAAGTTAGCCTTTCCCTTCCTGCAGAGTCTCAGGAGGTGCGGTCTTGAACGCCGCGCCGGAGAGAAAGATTGGCACGCTGATCGTCGACGATGAAGAACTGGCGCGCCAAGTGCTTCGCGAACTGCTGGCGGCGCACCCGGAAATGCAGATCCTGGCGGAGTGTGCCAATGGCTTCGAGGCGGTCAAGGCCGTCGCGGAACATAAACCCGACCTGCTATTCCTCGACGTGCAAATGCCCAAATTGAGCGGGTTCGATGTCCTGGAATTGATCGACCGGGATATCGCGGTGATTTTCGTGACCGCGTATGACCAATATGCGATGAAGGCTTTCGAGGTCCACGCCGTTGATTATTTGTTGAAACCTATCGGCCGTGAACGCTTTGAAGCGGCTCTGGAGCGCGCGAAAGACCGTATAGGAGAGAAATTGCCTTCGGTCGAGCAGCTCGTCACTGCGGCGCGACCGCCACAGCAATTTCTGGAACGGATCGTCGTGCGTGATGGCACGCGGGTAACGCTGATTCCGGTCGCCAAGCTGGACTATGTGGAAGCGCAGGACGACTACGTGGCCCTGGCGGCTCATGGCGCCAAGCATCTAAAGCAGCAAACTATCGCCAGCGTCGAGGCCGGGCTTGACCCGGCTCGATTTGTTCGCATTCACCGGTCCTACATCGTCAATTTTGAACGGGTCGTCCGAATCGAACCATATGGGAAGGACAGCCGCCTGGCGATTCTTGGCGACGGCACACGATTGCCGGTGAGTCGCACGGGCTACGCGCGTTTGAAAGCACTGTTGGATGACCGTCAATAGCGCGTAGATGAAAAATCCAGATGCCTAAATGACCCGAGAAGTCCTCCTCAGGAAGCCAACCAAGGCTCGGGCCGGAACTCCCTCCCGGCACGCTACGCTCCCAGCCGCCGCACCCAAATCCGGCTGGTCGCCGGCTTTCCCAAGTGCATCGTGCGCCCGGACGCGCGCAACGTCATCGTTTCGTCGTATTCACGTTTTTTGACTTCAACCCGGGTTTCGGGGCGTAACTCAAGGTTTTCCAAAAACTCCAGAAACTGCGGGTCCTTTTCGTATACGCAGACGATTTCGCCCTGCTCATTGGCTCGCAGATCGGACAGCAGCACCGCACCTTGACGCCGCAGCGTCGCAATTCCCCCTCGCATCGGCACACCATGAGGACAACTCTTTTTGTCCGCGAATCTCTTCAGCAAGAGGCTTTCGACTTCGGGCGAAATGGCGTGCTCCATCCGTTCAGCTTCATCGTGGGCTTTGGCCCAGGAAAGCCCGATCACATCGGTCAACAGCATTTCGGCAAGCTGGTGACGCAGCGCCAGCCGCTCGGCGACTTGCCTGCCTTTTTTCGTGAGGTCAATGCGGCCTGCACGATCCACGCGCACATGCCCGTCGCGTGTCATGCGCTTCAAAGCGGCAGTCACTGCGGGAGGCGTCACATTCAGCTCTTCCGCTAGACGCGCGCTGATAGGCGTATGGTCTTCCTCCAGCATCTCCCAGATGGCCTTAAGGTAGTCTTCCTGCGATACGCTGGTTTTGTCCCTTCGCAACGCCTCTCCTGCCTGAGCTCCCTCGTTTCAACTGCAGCCGCCGGTCGATCCGAGTCAGCTTCCATGCTTAAGCCTATCCGGATTTTGAAAAACTAGCGACTGACTTCCGTGGGTGCCGCAATTCCGACGAGGTCAAGAAAGTGCCGATGCACGGTGGTGTCACTGGTCAGTTCCGGATGAAACGCCGAAGCCATCACTCGGTCCTTTTGAACCAAAGCCGGCTTCCCGGCATATTCGGCGAGCACTTCCACATTTGGCGCAACGCGCTCGATCACCGGTCCGCGAATGAAAACCATCTCCAGCGGCTCTTTCCGCAGGGTCGATGGCCCGCTCACGACGGCGCTATGCACCTGGCGGCCGTACCCATTTCGCAGTACTGTCATGTCCAGGAGCGCCAGAGAATCCTGGCGCGGATTTTTCACTTCCGAAGCCAGCAGAATTGCGCCCGCGCACGTTCCGAATATCGCTTTGCCGTTGGCCGCGAATTTCCCGATAGCAACGTCCAAACCGTCCTCGCGCAGAAACTGCAACTGTGTGGTGCTCTCGCCGCCTGGCAAAATCAGCCCATCACAATCCCCAAGGTCGCAAGGAGTGCGAACCTCGACAGTCTCCACTCCCATGGTCGCAAGCATCGCCGCGTGCGCTTCGAAATCCCCCTGCACCGCCAAGATTCCAATCTTCACCGCAACTCCCCAAAACGTAACAATGGTGCAATGGTGCTGCAACGCCATCCAACGCCACGAGAAACCACCGAGTTACCAGCCTCGCGTTGACAGCATGTCCTTCTGATCCATCTGTCGCACGTCGAGCCCTGGCATCGCTTCGCCCAACTCTTCGCTGGCCTCGAGGACCGCCTTCGCGTCCTCGAAATGTGTGGTGGCTTTCACCACCGCCTTCGCGCGCGCTTCCGGGTCGCTCGACTTGAAAATTCCCGAGCCGACAAAGACGGCCTCGGCTCCCAGCTTGCGAACGAGGGCCGCATCCGCGGGCGTTGCAATGCCACCCGCGGAGAAATTCGGCACAGGCAGTTTGCCGCTCTTCGCCACCTGGCGGATCAAATCCAGCGGTGCCCCGAGTTCTTTTGCTTCGCGCATCAACTCGTCATCGCGCATGGTGGTCAGTCGCTTCATCTGGCTGACGATGGTACGCATGTGCCGCACCGCTTCGACCACATTGCCCGACCCCGCTTCGCCCTTGGTGCGAATCATCGCCGCACCTTCCGCGACACGCCGCAGCGCTTCGCCGAGGTTGCGTGCCCCGCAAACAAACGGCACGCGGTAATCATGTTTCCAGATGTGATTTTCCTCGTCTGCGGGAGTCAGCACTTCGCTCTCATCAATGAAATCGACTTCCAGCGCCTGCAATACCTCTGCTTCCGCGAAGTGCCCGATGCGCACTTTGGCCATCACCGGAATTGTCACAGTCGCCATGATTTCGCGGATCACCTTAATGTTGGCCATACGCGCCACGCCGCCTTCTTTTCGAATGTCCGACGGCACGCGCTCCAGTGCCATTACCGCGCAGGCGCCGGCGTTTTCGGCGATCTTGGCCTGCTCAGCGTTGGTCACGTCCATGATCACCCCGCCTTTGAGCATCTCTGCCAAGCCGACTTTAACTCGCCACTCATTGGCGGCGTTTACGTTGCCGTTCCCGCTTCCATTTACTTTCTTCGCGTCCATGTCGCTTCTCCTCTAGATTTTCAAGGCCTTATCTCGCCACCACCAAACTTTCTCCTACACCACCGAACGGTTCTGTTCGGGTTGGCCGACGATTACAAATCTTCCCCGGCCTCGTGCCAAAACCGTTCCCGCGGCATCCCGAATTTCTCCAACGTGAAACAAATTCCTTCCCTTTCTCAACTCGTCCTGTTCGTGAGCTTCCACAAAGATTTCGCGCTCCACACTCACCGGCTTGAGGTATTCCACGGTAAGTTCGGCGGTCACGGCCCTCACCTCGCGAAACCTGCAAACTTTTCCCATCGCCTCATCCAGCAGCACCGCAATGATTCCGCCGTGCGCCATCCCAGCTCCGCCCCGGTATCGCGGCCCCAAAATAAATCGGCCCACAATCTTCCGCCGCGTATTGTCCTGCTCAAACGTCAACTTCATGCCGGCATCATTGGCCCCGCCGCACCCGAAGCAAACATTCGCCGGGTTGGGCTCCAGCCGAATGGTTTCCGTAGTCTCGCTCAAAGAGTCCGCCCTTCTTCTTCAATATCCCTGCTCTTCGCTTTGCGGCCAATCCTTCCTTTTTCTTTCCGTTTCAAACCAGAGCCACCCGGCTGCGCTCCGCGCGCCGCACTCCGCGCTGCCGCTTCCGCATTTCCACTTTCAGCAAATCCGCCAGCGTCGCGACGCCGCGGGCGATCTGCTTCTCGTCCAGGCCGGCAAAACCCAGCCGCAGGGTATTGGGCAGCGGCCCCTGGACGTAAAAATATCGTCCGGGCGCAAAGAGTACGCCCCGCTCTTTGACGTGAATGAGCAACTCGCTGGCGTCAAATCCGGGCGGCAGCTCTAGCCACAGACACATGCCACCTTCCGGGCGGGTCCAACGCGTGCCCTCTGGCATGTGCTTGCGCAACGCTTCGTCCAACGCGATCAGGCGCGAGGCATACACCTTACGCATTTTCGTGATGTGCTTGTTGAACAACCCGCGCCGCAGAAACTCGGCGAGCACGGACTGCGCCAGTTGGTCGGTGTGTAAATCGGTGGTTTGTTTCACGATGCGCAGCCGCTCGATCGCGACGGCCGGAGCGACAATCCAGCCCACGCGCAAGCCGGGAAACGCGACCTTCGCAAAGCTGTCGATATGAATGACCAGGTTGGAGCGATCAAGTTGCTTTAGCGACGGAACGCGCTCGTCGCGCGCATGCAACCGCGCGTAAATGTGGTCTTCGACGATGGGCACTTGATGACGCGCCGCAAGCTCCAGCACTTTCCGCCGTGAGGCCAGGGGCATCGAAGTACCCGTCGGGTTCTGGAAGTCGGGCGTCAGGATGATCAGCTTCACTCGGTTTGCCGCCAAGGTGGCTTCCAGCGCTTCGACATCGATTCCCAGCGAGGTTCCCGGCTCAGGATGCGTCCGTACCGGCACGCCCAGACAGCGAGCCCGCGCGCCGTTGAAAATCGCGACCGCGCCGGGATAGGTGGGATTCTCGAGAATCACGGAATCGCCGGGCCGCACAAAGGCTTTGCTGATCAAGTCCAGCGATTGCTGGCAGCCATCGGTCACCAGCAGGTTCTCGTCCTTGACCGCGAGTCCTTCGTGCCGCAGAAGCTCGATCAAGGCTTCCTTCAGCGGCGGGTAGCCATCGGAAGGCCCCAAGTTCAGCACATCGTACGCCTCGCGCCGCAAAACCGCGCTGACGCAAGTCAGCAATTCTTCCACGGGAAAAAATTCTTGCGCAGGCCGCGCCATCACGAACGACAGGGAATGTTCCGGCGCGCTCGCGGTCAACCGGCTCAAAACCTCGTCGCCACGCTCGTCCGCGAACAAGAGCTCCCAGCGAATGCCATTCGCTCCGTTCAAAACAGGCGGCGCGGGCGGCGTAATCTTCAGGCCGTTGCCATTTCCGCGGATAAACGTGCCCCTGCCAACGTGCCCCTGAATCAATCCTTCGGACTCGAGTTCCGCGTAGGCGTTGGCAACTGTGGTGCGGTGAACGCCGAGCATGGTAGCCAACTCGCGGCTGGCGGGAATGCGGTCGCCAGGACGCAGATCGCCTGTATGCACCAAAGCACGCAACTGGTCGCGCAGTTGAACGTATAAGGGAACGTGACTCTCTGGCTGGAGGTGTACTGGGAGCATTGTCTCTCACCCTGAGCCAATGTTACATGGAATTGGACTGCTACAAGAGCCAAATTGTCTCTGTGCGGTACCCTGGCGGCGATCGGCCGCGAATTGCTCGCCACCGGGGCTTGCGGTTAACAAAACCGTGGATTATGTTAACTGCAAAGGAGTACCCGAACGTAAGTCGCCTCATCCGGCTGGCCGCAAGCCAAACTTCCCCGTGCTTTCCCCTACCGCCAAATCCCGCAAGCACACCTTCGTCCAGTCCCCCAACCCGCCGCACTGGTACAACTGCTTCACCGGCAAATCACTCTGCTGAATCTCATAGCCCCCACCCTGCATGTCCTCTGCGTCGTCTGCCGAATTGGTCACAATCCAACTCCCGCTTGGGGCCACCCGCACCCGAAACTGCCGCGACGAAGGCTCGTAGTTCGAATAAACGAAGCACCGCCCCACGCAAGCGCGATCCGCAACGTGGGCCACAAACTCCGCCCGCCAGTCAGTATCGGCCACAATCGTCGGGATAATCCGTGTGCCTATGGGAACGGACCAAACCAACTTCTCCGTGTTGGCCTCGAGTCGGTTCAACGTTTTGGTATCTTGATAGAGATACAGGAAATATGCCGCAGCTAGCGCCGCAAAACCGGCCAATCGCCATATTCGCGGCCGTACGCATCCCAGGACGCAGAAACCAAAGATCGCGGAAATCGTCGTTACTCTCGAAACCAGCAATCCAATCCAACCCGCATAGAGCGAAACGCGCAGATTCTCAGGCAGCGTCGCCGTCGCGAACACCGCCACGAAATACAGTTCTGCCGGCAGCGCCAAGGCCTTCCACCACGCAGGATCGCCGCGACGCGAAATCCCCTCGGTAACGAAACAAATCATTCCGAACACCACCAACATCCAAGCGAGCGTCGCGTATCTGTCCCCATACACCATCAACTGGTCGGAGCCGTTGGACTGCCAGAACCGAAGCCCGCTCTGCCAATCCACCGTCAAGCCCGTGCGTCGGTGCAGGTACCACCGAAGCGCTGCAAAAATAGCGGCTGCCGCCGCCGGCGAAACGGCTTTCCACCGGCCGGGCAGAACTCGCCGGATCGCAACATACCCAAGCGTCGCCGATGCCCAGAAAAAGCCGATCGGATGCGCCAACCAAGCCAAGGCGGCAAAAATCGACGCGGCGACGGCGTCCTCGGCCCGTCTGTTCCGCCGCATCGGCCACGCGATCGTCAGGCAAAAACACCCCAGGCCAATCGATACGTAGTAGTTCATGAACCCCATATTGAAGGAATAGCCGTAAGCCAGGATCGCCATGCAAGGCGTCAGCAACCAGGCGGGTCGCTCGATGATCAAACTGACGAACGCAAAAACGCCCCAGAAAAAGATCAGCACAAAAGCGGACACAACGATCTTTTCCGCCGCCCCAAACCCCGCCAAATTCGCAACGTGCAAGAGCGAAACATCGAACAGTATGTTGTGCGACTGACGCGCCAGGTACAGACCCGGCGCCTGCCCCTTGCCAATCAGTTGCGCCAGCCAGGCGTTGTAGACATGGCTACCCAGATCGCCAGCCTCGATGTGTGGATGCCACAAGCAAGGCACAATCACCAACACCGACACAATCGCCACCGACCACCAATTCTGCCGTACGAATCTCAGCCCATCGCCAACGGCACTCCGCTGTTCCGTCATCTCGAATCGCAGTCCATGGTTCTTTCAGGGGCGCCTGTTATGGCGTGGTCAAATGATCCGTCATTCTACTCGCTCCCATAAATCTGTGCTGTTCGCCATCGGCACCTTTCAACTAACCCCGAGTCACACCAGCCCTGTTGCCGGCAATCGGACGACCGACCTTTGCTCTCCCAAGCGACACGAATCGCGGAGCGATCCAGGCCTTTTCTTGTGAAGTTCGTGGCGCCAGGTCCCGCGTCAACCCACAATCTTCTTCTTCCCCTGACTGTTCCGAGTAATCCGCTCCCTGCCCCGCGTCGGTTCCTTCACCAAGTTCCCTCGCTTCACCTCCCGCGCATGTCCTTTCCAAAACGCCTCCACCGCCCCCCGCGCCAACCATTCCCGGTCCATCGACGGCCCGAAAATATGCTTGAACATCATCGGCCCGAAAAGCAGCGCCACGCCTAACTCTTCGTCCAAAAGCGCCGGAAAAATCCCTCGGCGCACTCCCCGCCGCAGCAGTTTCTTCAGTCCGTCGCGGGCACGCTCCATAACCCGCGCGCGCCAGGCTCGCCCGAACTCGAGATTTCGTGCCGAGTACGCAATTAAATGTGGCATCAATCTTTTTTGAATGGCTGCTTTCTCCGGCGCCGGCTCATACTTCAGGAACCCGATGATGTCCGCCTTCAGGTCTCCCGAGTCTGTGTCCTCGGGGCCCTCGTCCGCGCCATGCACGTGGACCAACACTTCCAGGCACAGAGCTTCTTTGTCCGCCCAGTGTTTGTAGATCGTTGCCTTGCTGACCCGCGATGCCGCGGCGATGGCATCCACGCTCGTGGCGTCAATCCCGCGCTCGGCGAACAGCTTCGCCGCCGTATCGAGCACCTTCTGGTGTGCGCGTTCGCTCAATCCTCGCGGCATTGCCTAGATCTCGATCTTTGAAAAGCGCCAGGCTCCGAGGCACAACAAAATCACGGCTACAATCGCAAGGACAACCAGGTCTACGGCGGGACCGAAGTGTGCTCTGCCGATCAGTGTCGCACGCAATCCATCCACCCCATAGGTAAGCGGATCGGCCGACGTCACGATGCCCAGCGCACGTGGCAGGTGGTCGAGTGGAAACAGGGCTCCCGAAAGAAAGAAAATCGGCAGCACAAGAAAATTCATGACCATCGGAAAAGCCTGCATGTCCTGCAGGCTTGATCCTATTGTTGTACCCAAAGCCGCGAATACGATGGCGATCAGCGCCAGAAACAGAAATCCCAGCGGCACCATGGCCAGACTCACGGGACGAAATCCGGCAACGAGGCATACCGCGGTGATGAGCAATCCCTGAATCATCGACGTCGTTGCCGCCCCCAGCGTGCGCCCGATCATGATCTCAATTCGCGGCACCGGCGCCACCAGTGTCTCCTTCAAAAATCCAAACTGACGGTCCCACAGTAAAGCAATTCCCGAAAATACCGACGAAAAAAGCACCGCCATCCCGATCACTCCGGGAGCCATGAACTGCAGATAGCTGCCACCGCCTGCTTTCTGAAACACCGGCCCGAGTCCGAATCCCAGCACCAGCAAATAAAGCAACGGCTGCCCCAGTGAGGCGATGATTTGGGCTCTCGATCTGGCACACCGTTTCAATTCCCGCAGCCACAGAATATAGATCGCTTCCATCTATCGACTCCAAATCTTCGCTACTTGTCGCATCTGATCCGCCGAGCCCGCGCTTTCGTCGCGGATGGCGGTACCGGTCAAGGCGAGGAACGCATCTTCAAGTGATTCCTTTCCGGTCTGCGTCTTCAGGTCCGCCGGTGAACCCGTTGCCACGATGCGTCCGTGATCGATCACTGCGATGCGCTGGGCCACGCGGTCCGCTTCGTCCATATAATGCGTGGTCAGGAAAACGGTCACGCCCTCGGTCTGGTTCAGGTTCTTCACATGGGTCCAGAGCTGGTTACGGCTCTGAGGGTCCAATCCCAGAGTCGGCTCGTCCAGAAACAAAATCTTGGGCGTGTGCAGGAAACCGCGCGCGATCTCCAGCCTCCGTTTCATGCCGCCGGAAAATTGCTTGACCGGACTGTCTTTCCTCTCCCACAATTCAAACAGCTTCAGCAGCGTCTCGGATCGCTCCCGCCGCACTTTTCGCGGCACATGATAGAGCACCCCGTGCAGGTCCATGTTCTCCCAGGCTGTCAGATCCTGATCTAGGCTGGGATCCTGGAAAACGATTCCGAATCGCTTTCGCACTTCGTGCTGGTGTTCGGTCGGGTTGAGGCCGTCAATCTCGAGCGTCCCGCTGGTGGGCGGGAGCAGCGTCGTCAGCATCTTGATCGTGGTGGTCTTCCCAGCCCCGTTCGGCCCCAAAAACGCAAAAATCTCGCCGCCAGCCACGTCGAACGAAATGTCGTCCACCGCCGCGAACTCTGCAAAGCGCTTCACCAAGTGCTGCACGCGAATCATGAAGCCTCCGGGCCAGGCAAGCGTTGTAGCAGGAATTCCACGATCGCGCATACTAAACGGTTCAGTTCAGTCTGTCAAGCCGACGGCATGCGCGAGATGCGCGCCCGCAAGCGCGAGGCATGCTGACACGCACAGCGGCCTGGAATTCTAGTGCTCCGTTCAGGGGAGATCTTCAACGATTTGGAGGGTTTGTTTGTCTCGCGACCAACGTCACTTCGACAGCTGATTCTCGCCCAACCTCTTCAACCGGTCACGCAAGCGCCGCTGCAATACGGTTGGGGTATTCGGGTTGAACGCGACCAGATACCACAAAGGCTGGCTCCGATCCCGGCTCAACCACGTCAAGGTCGTCGCATCCGCGTTCGGATGTCGCGCCACGTTCTCGCGAATTGCTCCGTAGGAATGCTTGGCCAGCTTGTTCAACGTCTTCGAGTTCGCCCGTGGATGCTCGCTGATCAGGCGCAGCAGGTAAAAATCCGTTTGCGGAGCCTGCTTCACCAGCTTTTCCAGCATCTCGGGCTTGGCATCCGCGCTCAGCACCAGGCCGATTTTCTCGTCCCACGCCGTATTGATCTGGTTCAGTTCCCGTGTCCGCGCGTGAATCAATTCTTCCAGTATGCGTCGCTCTTGTTGCATGCGTGCGATCGGCAATTCCGTGCCTTCCAACGAATCCAGCACGCGCAGCAGGTGCTGGCGTTCTCCGAACACGATCTGTGAGGTACGCGTAGTCGCGCCTTTTTCCTTCTCTTTGTGTTGCACCAGGTCGGAACGTCGCATGTTTTGGTTGCTCCGGCTCAATCCCTTCCCAAGCCTATCCAGGGACCTCGCCTGTCTCTACGCTGCTCGTATATCTCGGAAGCGAATGATAGGACCACTCCGTGTGGCCACTGCGAATTATGTAATGGGTCGTCCATGCGGTAAAGTTACCAACCAACGGTGTGTGCCCGATTTGCCACCGTGACGAATTTTGTCCCGTGGAGAGCAATAATCGGGTCTGTTTCCGCTTCCCCGGAGACCTGAAAGGGTCAGCACGCCTCGAGAGATTCGCGGTTTATTCGATTATCGACCGCAGCGAGAAGGAAATCACGAATCATGCCGCCACAAAATTCCGCCTTCGACGAACACAAAGACGAGCTCGATCACTATGAGCAAATGTTTGGCCGCGAGCGCGGCCGCTTGGCCGTCTCGCTCGATCGCCTGACCAACGCTTTGGTCCTGGTAGGCCAGCACGGCGTCTATTGCGCCAGCCAGCGCAACCCCATGGTTCCGGCCATGGACCTGCGCATGATCGTGCAAGAACTGGTTCACGCGAAAGAACTCACGCAATCCGTAATGGAGGAATTACGACGAGCGAAAGAGCAGCAGTCGTCCGCGTCTTGATGCGTCTTGATGCGAAAGCTCGCTGCGACTTCCGGGCGCACCTAACGCCTACGGATCCGACTCGCGCACGCCGGTGCGCAATGATCCTGCGCCGCCAATTCATTTCCATGAGTTATTTGTTTATGAGGAACGGGTTGGACTGGCGCTCTTCGCCGATACGTGTGCGCGGACCATGGCCCGGGTGCACGACGGTTTCATCCGGCAGCTGCAACAGTTTGCTCCTCAGCGAATCGAGGATTTTCTCCATGGAGCCGCCCCAAAGATCCGTGCGGCCAATGCTTCCCGCAAACAACGTATCGCCAGCAAATAGCTGCGGCGGGGCAGCCGAAGTAATCTTGCCGGCGTTCTGCGGCAGATACAGCGAGATACTGCCCGGGCTGTGCCCAGGCGTGTGCATCACCTGCGCAGCCATCGATCCCCACTGCAAAAGATCGCCGTCGGTCAATAACTGATCGATCTCTCCGGTCTCCGGCGTCGGCACACCAAGAAATGCGGCCTGAACGTCCATGCCTTGGTACAGCGGCACATCGTCGCGATGCATCATCACCGGCGCGCCGGTGTATTGGCGCAATTTGTACAACCCCCCGACGTGGTCGATGTGCGCATGCGTGCTCACAATGGCCTTCACCGTAAGCTTATGCCGCCCGAGCAGCTCCAGGATGCGGCTGACTTCGTCTCCGGGATCGATGACCAGCGCCTCACCCGTGGCCAGATCTCCGATGATTGAACAGTTGCATTGCAGCATCCCGACAGGAATGGTGATCTGCACGAATCGTTCGCTGCTTGCGTCAATCGCCTGCTTCGGATCGGGCATGACCGGCAGTATAACATCGGCCCGCGCCGGCTCTGTTAAACTGGGTGCTGCCCCGGAGCCCGCTCGCAATGGACGCTGTCGGAACACAACGAGCTCTCGAAACGCCGCTTGCGGATTCGCACCGAAACGCCGGCGCGAAGCTCGGCGTGTGGTTCGGCTGTGCCCTTCCCGATGACTTCGGCGATTGGGAGCGCGAATATTTCTTTCTGAAAAAAAGCGTCGCGCTGATGGACGAAAATTATCGCGCATATGTTTCGTTCACGGGCCCCGATCGCGTGCGCTACGTCAATGCCATCCTGACCAACAACGTCAAGGATCTTCAGCCCTGGCAAGGAAATATTTCGCTATTGTTGAATCCCCAGGGCCGCATCCTCGCCGAGATCGAGACCCATGCGCGGCCCGACAAACTATTCTGCATTTCCCACACCATGATCCGCGAGCGGTTGGTGGAAACGCTCGACAAGTTCATCATCATGGACGACGTCACCCTGACGGATGAGACGCTGCGCCACGGCACTCTCGCCCTCGAAGGCCCTGCCGTCGGGAAATTGTTACTGGAGCTGGCCGGGATCGATCTAGCTGCGCTACAGGACATTAACAGCGCGGAAGTCAGCATCGATTCCCTGCCCTGCACCATCACCCGCAAATCGTTCGGCCCGATTCTCTCCGCAGATATTCTGACGCCTCGAGAAAACCTCGAAGCGCTTTGGAAAGTTCTCCTTGAGAAAACACAGGCGGCGGGCGGCGGCCCGATCGGCTACGCCGCCCTGAGCGCCTTACGCCTCGAGCAAGGCGTCCCTTGGTTCAGTTACGACTTCGGTGAAAAACAGATCCCGCACGAAGCGGGATTACAGGATACTCACATCAGCTACACCAAAGGCTGCTACACCGGCCAGGAAATCGTCGAGCGCGTGCGTTCCCGCGGCCAAGTGAACCGGCGCCGCGTCGAACTTATTTTCCCCGGTTCGCGCGTTCCCGCCACAGGTGAAAACCTCACCGCGGACGGCAAGGAAGTTGGCTACGTTACCCGCGCGTCAGCGCTGCCTTCGAAGTCCTTTGCCGTCGGCATGGGCTATTTGCGCAAGGAAAACAATGCACCGGCTAGCCGCGTCGGCTGGGCCGGCGGAATTGCCAAGGTCGCAGAATTCCCGGACGATCTTGACGGTGCCGAAACTTTCCGCTGACTTCTCTCCTGCCTGCCTATGCCAACCACTCCCCAAGCACCGGTTCACTAAACCCGCTCGGTAAATGCCTCGCGGAAAAAGCTATCGGAATCTCAGCGGCCACGGTAGGCCAGCTTTCGCTGTGGCGCAAAAACTCTATTGAGTCCCGGCACTTGCCGCAGGGACTCTACGTGCCCGGACCTGCGAGCGGATCGCACGCTGTCTCTCGCAGAACGATACAACCCGCGAGCATGTCGTGGATGGCTTGCTTGCGTGGGGTGGACAGCACACAGAGGCCGTCGATCAGAAAGTAGTAAATTCCAACCAAGGGGATGTGCGCAAAAAGGCGCCCGTAGAAGAACCGGGCGGTAGCGCGCGCGAAGCTAAGGCGACCGCCGAACAGATCGGAGACGTAGAGACCCAGAACTCGCTTGCCCAGGGTGGCCCGCCATCCAGAGCTTTCGAGGATTGCGAAGTAGAGCCAGCTCATGAGAACGAAAAAACCGAGACTGACATCGACGAAGATGCTCCCGAACGCTTTCAGAATTTCGCCAGGCGGCTCGCCGGGGCGGAGGTTCACAAAGGCCGTTGAAATTCCCATAGCCACCGAGAGAAACGAAACGAAGACGGCGAGAGGAATGGCTAGAACCAGAAGATCGATTGTGGCGGCAATCAAGCGGAGCGAAAAACCGGCATACCTGGCCCGCGGTGACAGCGGTAGTAATCGTGATTGACTCACAAGGAAAAAAACGAATGGCGATTATAAACCAAGACATTCGGTTAATCTCGCCGCTACAAACCCAAAATTTGCTCCCAATGCCTCACCTGGAACGTACTAGAATTCGCGCCGAGGAGTTGCCTGTTCGAGCCCGACACGACCAGCGCTGATATCGGCCTGATAGTAGTTTTCGCCCTTGATCGGCGCGCCGGCCAAGCGCCGGAGCATAGCCAGTTGACCAATATGGTTCAGAGCGTCAGCGATCGGGCCCTGGAACAGTTTCTCAGGCGCTGCGTGCAGTGGTTCGGCGGAGGCCAGGTAGTCGTCGAATCTTTTCACCGAGGAGAAGAAGCGGTTCACCTCGGCGGGCCACGGGAGCGGGGCGGAGTCGTGCCAGGATTGCTGGCCCTGGGCAATGGAGAGCGCCCAATCGAAGAGGTCGCTGACGTGGGCTAGGATTTTGATAGGCGTGCGGGCACCGTCGCAACTGCGATAATTAGCAAAGAGTTCGGGGGCATCACGGAGGGGCTTTGCGCCGCGGTACGCGGCGGTGGCTACCGTATGACGGAGGAATTGGCGCACCGGGTCTAATGATTCTGTCATGGTATGGCTCCGTTGCAATTTTTACCATAACGTTCCCCAACAGCACAGCACTCACGCCGGATTCGCATTTTATACCGCACGCACCCGAGTCTTCGGAACCTAGAGTCGCTCAAGCGGGTCTCACAACTTCAGAGGAGGTCAGCGCTTGACGCTGTAGACGCGAACGTAATCGACCAGCATGGTCTGCGGGAACGTGGAGGTGGCGTCGGGAGCGCCTGGCCAGCTACCGCCTACCGCCACGTTGAGGATGAGGTAAAACGGGTGGTCGAAGACCCAAGAACCTGCGCGGGCGGCGGCAGAATCAGAACCCGCAGAGTTCGTGCCGGTGGAATCAGGAGTGAACGTAGCGTAGAGCGTGGAGTCCACGTAAAAGCGTACCGTGCCCGGATCCCACTCCACAGCGTAAAGGTGGAAGTCAGCGGCGAAGTCCTTCCCGCTCACCAAATTCGCGGCGGCGGTGAGATCGCTTGCGGAACCCGTCGTCAGCGGACCGTGTAGAGACCCGTGTATCGTTCCGGGTTCCTTGCCGACGTTCTCCATGATGTCGATCTCGCCGCACTTGGGCCATCCCGCCGAAGTGATGTTGTCCCCTAACATCCAGAACGCGGGCCACATGCCCTGCCCCGCGGGAATCTTGATGCGCGCTTCGAAGCGGCCATAGGCCTGGGAGAACAGTCCCTGAGTCTTCACGCGCGCGGAAGTGTATTCGCGCGCGAAACGGTCGGTGCCTTCGTAACTCTCCTTGCGCGCGGTGATCACCAGGTTTCCGTTTTCTATGCGCGCGTTCTCCGGGCGGTTTGTGTACGACTCCAGTTCCTGATTGCCCCAACCGCCGCCTCCAAGGTCGTAGGTCCATTTGGCGGGATCCGGTAGCGAGCCGTCAGGGCCGTCGAATTCGTCGTGCCAGATGAGGGCGTAATTTTTCGTCGAGGCGGGTTGCTGGTCGGCGCTGAGGAGCATCAGCGGAAAAGCGAAAAATAACAGCAAAAACCTAGGCAATGTTTAGAGCTCGTTTGAAGGAACCTTTTTCGTTGTCTATCTTCTTTTGCAGCTGCAGGATCGCGTAGAGCACCGCTTCCGGGCGCGGCGGGCAACCGGGAACGTATACATCCACCGGAATCACCTGGTTGCAGCCCTGCACGATGGCGTAGTTGTTGAAGACTCCGCCGGACGTGGCGCATGCTCCCATCGAGATGACCCACTTCGGCTCCGGCATTTGATCGTACAGTTGGCGCACCACCGGGGCCATTTTCTGCGAGAGACGACCGGCGACGATCATCAGGTCGGCCTGGCGCGGCGACGGTCGGAAAACTTCGGCGCCAAAGCGGGCAACGTCAAACCGCGCGGCAGCCATGGACATCATTTCAATCGCGCAGCAAGCCAAGCCAAAACCCAGCGGCCAGATCGAGCTGCGGCGCGCCCAGTTCACGGCTTTGTCCAGAGTGGTGAAAATGATTCCTTCGTCTTCGAGCAGCTTGCCGAAGTCGTCAGGCTTCGACAGCGTGACATGCTTGCCGAGTGATGTGCTCATGATGCCTCGTCTTCAGCCATTTTCGCACATGCGACGGGAAGAGACAAATTTGATTGCAGAAGGGTGAAACATCGAAACAGCCCGCGACCTGCGATGGCCACCGTTGCCATCCGGCTCAGTGCCGGAGAGACCTCGCGTCCTAAACCGTCAGGACCACCTTGCCGAATTGCGCTCCCGACTCCAAGTAAGCATGCGCGGCGGCGGCTTGGCCGAGCGGCAAGACCCGGTCCACGACGGGCTTGAGGCGGCCCCCGGCCACTAACTTCATCAGCGTGCGCAGATCGTTTTTCGTGCCCATGTAAGAGCCCAGGAGTGAAAGCTGCCTTGTGAAAAGGAAGCGCAGGTCGACTTTGGCGTCGTAGCCTGTAGTTGCGCCGCAGGTCACCAAGCGGCCGGATGCAGCAAGACTGGCGAGACTGTCGTCCCAGGTGGCAGTGCCGACGTGTTCAAAGACCACGTCCACGCCGCGCTTGCCGGTGATGCGCCGTACTTCGTCGCGAATTTTTTGCGATTTGTGATTGATGGTGTGATCCGCACCGAGTTCCCGGGCTTTGACGAGTTTTTCATCGGAGCCTGCTGTGGCGATCACTTGCGCCCCGAAAAACTTGGCGATCTGGATCGCGGCGCTGCCGACACCGCTCCCGGCGCCAAGGATGAGAACATCTTCGCCCGGCTGAAGTTCGGCGCGGGCCACGAGCATATGCCAGGCGGTCTGGAAGACGAGCGGGATCGCGGCGGCTTCTTCAAACGACAGATTCTCAGGATACGACAAGCAATTTACTTCCGGTACGCGGACCAGCTCGGCGCAGCCTCCGTCAATCATGTAGCCGAGGTTGGTGAATTGGCGGCAGCGATTGTCCAGGCCTGCAAGACACGCCGCGCACTTACCGCAGGTGACGCCGGGCGCGAGCACAACTTTTTGGCCGGCGCGAACCGTGGTGACCTCGGAGCCGACTTGCGCGATCTCCCCGGCGACGTCGCTGCCAGGAATGTGGGGGAGCGGTATCGGAACATTCGGAAGGCCCTGGCGAACCCAGAGATCGAGGCGGTTCAACGCGCAGGCACGAACGCGCACCAGGACTTCGTTGGGGCGGATGACGGGATCAGGTACCTCAAGATATTTCAAGACTTCCGGACCGCCGTGTTCCTGAAATTGGATGGCCTTCACTTTGCGGACCCTGATTTTTTGGACGGTAGCAATCCGGCAAGGACGGTAGCCGCGAGAAGCCCGCCCCAGAGCCAAGGCAAACTGACGTAAAATCGTCCGAACCTAGGCGACACATAAACGACACCACCGTGATCGCGGATTGCGTACGGATGAGCAGTGCTCGGCGTCCAGGTGGAGTAATGGTGGAGGCGCCAGGTCACAATGGGCCAAACGCAGACAACAATCAAAAAGAGCAGCAAGAGGAAGAAAAACAAAACGTCCACGGCGGAAACTGTGCCTGTGGACTTGGATGCGTGACGCACGGACGGCATGCGTGCAAGTCTATCGGGAGCGATACAGAGTGTCCAGATAGGCGGTATTTGACGGGCAAACCGGTGCGGCGTAACGTAGCATCACGTAGATAAGTCGGCATGGCATGGAGGCCGAAGGGCCCATGGATTTGTTTGAAGAGATCGTCAGGATGCGGCGGGCTGGCCAGCGCGGGGCGTTGGCCACCATCGTGCACACCAACGGGTCGATTCCCAGCTATGAGAGCTCGCGGATGTTGGTACGCGAGGATGGGTCGCTCGTGGGGACGATCGGGGGCGGCTGCGTGGAGGCCGAAGTGTGGGCGGCGGCTAAGGAAGTGATGCAGAAGGAATCGCCGCGGAAGATGGTTTTCAATTTGAACAATGAAGCCTCCTACGACAATGGATTGATATGCGGCGGGACCGTGGAGATTTTCGTCGAGCCGATTTTGCCGCAGCCGATGCTGTATTTGTTTGGCGGTGGGCACGTGTCAATGGCGCTGGCAAAAGCCGCTTTTTCGGCAGGTTTTGGCGTGGTCGTAGTCGATGATCGCGAAGCCTTTGCGAATTTGCGGCGGTTTCCGATGGCGCAGGAGGTTTTCACCAGTTATGAAGACGGGTTTTCAAAGATCAACCCGGCTGCTTCGAGCTATCTGGTGATCGTAACGCGCGGGCACAAGGAAGACATGCGTGTGTTGGCCTGGGCGGTGCGCACGGGCGCGCGGTATATCGGAATGATCGGTAGCAAGCGGAAGGTCTTGTCGGTGTACAAGGCGCTGGAGCAGGAAGGCTATCGGCCCGAAGAGATGGAACGCGTGTACGCGCCGACGGGACTCGATATTGGGGCGCTGTCGCCGGAAGAGATTGCCATCAGCATCGTGGCGGAATTGATTGCGGTGCGTCGCAATGCGGAGACTTCGGGGCACAAGAAATTGCGGCTAGAGTCGCGTCCCATCGCGGGCGCCCGTTGAGCTGAATCATGCTAGCAGCGGTAATTCTGTCGGGCGGCGCATCGCTGCGGATGGGCTCGCCGAAGGCCCTGGTTCCCTACCAGGGTCGTCCTTTCCTTGAACATTTGTTGGACCTCACCAGGCATCCGAAGATCGGAGTGCGTCGAGTTGTCTTGGGCGCGCACGCGGATTCGATCGCGGATGCGGTACGATTGGCGGCGGACGAAGTCGTCATTAACGACGATTGGGAAAAGGGACAATTGAGCTCGATTCAGGCCGGGATACGGAGTCTGCCTGCGGCTACCGATGGCATGATTTTGTTCCTGATTGACCATCCTCTGATCAGCGCGGATTTGGTCAATGACCTGGTGGAACGTTTTTGCTCAACGCAAATGCCGCGGCCCCGGATCGTTCTGCCGGTGTATCAGGGCAAGCGCGGGCATCCCGTGATCTTTTCCGCGGCGGTGTATGGCGAATTGCTGGCTGCTCCGATGGAGCAGGGTGCGCGATCCGTGGTCTGGGCCCACGGAGAAGAAGTCGCCGAGATGGTCACCTCGGAACAAGGGTGCGTTTTGAATCTGAATGACCCGGGGACGGTGCAGCGGGTGCTAGGCCCATCTCTCTAGCAAATTCTCTGTGCGACATAGAGCTACCCGCTGAATCGGTCAGGCGTCAGGACACTGTCACCCTGACCAATCCAATTGCATGTCATCCTGGGCAATTCGTTCAAAACGGCGTCATCCGAGCTCCCCCTGTCACATCCTGAGGCTATACGATAAGAACAGGAGAAGGACCTCACCGCCGTAGACGGCATCTCACCGCGTCAAAAGTCTTTGCTCAATCGCCCGGAGCGCATCAGCGGCGAGCTGGGCCCCGTGAAATGTGGCAGCGGGAAGCCCACCCAAAGCCTCGGAGATTGAGTCGGCCGTAAGTGCGCGGGCTTCCGCGAGGCTGCGATCCAGAAGTCGTTCGGTCAGGAACGAGGCGCAGGCGATCGCGGTGGTGCAACCACGACAAAGAAAGCGCGCCACGGTGATCCGTCCGTTCCCCACGCGGACGCCCAGTTTGAGGATGTCCCCGCAGACTGGATTGCTGACTTCGACGGTAGCGTCTGCGTCCGGGAGTTCGCCGGCATTGCGAGGGTTGCGGAAGTGTTCGAGGACGGCATCCGTGAACATTTCCAGAAGTATCGCAATCGCGCAAGCGGACCGCAATCCCTGAGCCCGAAACCCACCGCAAGAGTTCTCACATTTTCACCTGAGTTTGCATCAAACATTTGCACAAATGCTTGAAAAAAAAGGGCTTTAACTTAGCACGGACCTGTGCAAGAAAGATGGGGCGCCATGGTTGACCAAGTCCCCGCCTTTCGACCCATCGTCACCCCAGTTCGATGATGAAAATAAATGTGTCAGGCCCGGAGGTACCGACCAGATGCAGTCGGATCCGACCGTCGTCCTAGAACTTCCCGCCTCTGATACCCTGTTTTGGTGACGAAGGTCCAAGCTACCCGATTGCGGATTGTCTCGCTTGCGCCCAGTGCCACCTCCATATTGTGCGCGATTGGCGCGAAGTCTTTATTGGTGGGAGTGACCAAGTGGTGCGTGGACGTCGCGCCCGTGGCGGGTTTGCCGCAGTTGGGTGATTGCTGGCGCATGGAAGCGGTGAGCGAGATCTTGAAACTGCGGCCGACGCTGGTGATCGGGTCGGTGCCTTATAAGCAGGAAGCCGTGGCGAAGTTGCTCGAGCAACCGCTGAATTTCCTGGCGATGAACCCGCGAACGATCGCCGACGTATGTGCCGACATCCGCTTACTGGCCGGCATTGTGGGCCGTGCGCGGCAAGGCGAACCAACGATCCGCGCAATGCGCGCTGTGTTTTCGAGCGTCGAGAAGAGGGCGAAAATGAACCGCGGGCGGGTGCGCGTTTATTGTGAGGCGTGGCCGAATCCGCGGATCAGTTCGCCTCCGTGGGTGGCGGAGCTGGTGAAGATTGCAGGCGGCGAGATGGTCGTGCCGGCTGGCGCGAAGCTGACCGACGAGCAGGTGGCGGCCGCTCAGCCTGAGGTGATTGTGCTAGCTTGGGCAGCAACCGGCGCGAAAGCCGAACCAAAGAAGACGTATGCAGTTGCCGCGTGGCAGGATGTGCCCGCGATCCGTAATCGGCGGGTACACGTGATCTCTGACGAGTTGCTGAATACGCCCGGACCGCCACTGGTGCGGGGCGCGGAGGAGTTGTGGAAGGTTTTGCGACCGAAACGTGAGCACCAGGAAAAATTATGAACTCGAGGTAAGAAGATCCGAACACGGAAGTTCTCAGAACAAAGACGAAAGCAAGTAAGGCCTATCAAAGAAAAGAAAGGTCGGAGGTCAGGTGACGCATGAGAGTCGTGGTGGCGGCAGTGATCGAGCGCGAAGACCGGCGGCTGTTGATCGGCCAGCGGCGGAGGCACGGCACTTCGCCGCTGAAATGGGAATTTCCCGGCGGCAAGATCGAGGACGGAGAAGCTCCAGAGGCGGCCCTGGCGCGGGAATTGCGCGAGGAACTGGGCGTTACCGTAAGGAAGCACGCGGAGATTGCTCGCGTGACACACAAATATGCTGACACCAGCGAACCGCTGGAAATACGCTTTTTTGCGGTAGAAATAGCCGACCAGGCGATTGTCGCCAAGCCGTTCGAGCAGATTGCCTGGGTCTTGCCAAAGGAACTGAGCGACTACGATTTCCTGGCCGCAAATGCGCGGTTAGTGGCCAACCTGGCGACCGGCTGCATCAAGCCCAAAGAAATCTTGGATATCGCGAAGAATCTTTAGGTGCTCGTGCGCGGACCGTCCCGCTCGCGAAGCGCCGGCCGGGACACGCTGAAGCGCTCCTCTAGCACCCTAGGAAATAACCGGGTTCGGTTTCTCGGGGTTGATTCCGAGGTCTTTGATAGCTTTGTCGACTACACTGCGTTCGATCTTGCCGTCTTGTTGCAATTCATAGAGAGTCGCCAGTGTAATGGAGCGCGCGTCCACCTCGAAGAAGTCCCGCAGCGATGAGCGTCCCTCGCTGCGGCCGAAGCCGTCGGTGCCGAGGGCAGCGAGCCGTCGCGGGAGCCACTTGCTGACCATGTTCGGCAACGTCTTGAGGTAGTCAGAGGCCGCTACGAGCACGCCCGGCGCGTCGCCGAGCGCTTTCGTGAGGTACGGCACGCGGGCTTTGGCACCTGGATGCAGACGATTCCACCGCTCGACTTCAATCCCGTCGGTGTAGAGGGCCTTGTAGCTGGTGACACTCCACACGTCGGCGGCGACACCGTATTTTTCTTCGAGAATGTCCTGGGCCTGCAGCGCTTCGCGCAAGATCGAGCCGCTGCCGAAGAGTTGCGCGCGCAGCTTCGATTTTTTGTTTTCCGACGCCCGGAAGCGATACAAGCCTTTGAGGATCCCATCTTTCACATCGCTTGGCATGGCGGGCATGGCGTATGGCTCGTTCATCAGTGTGATGTAGTAGAAGATGTCTTCGCCGTCTTTGTACATGCGGCGGATGCCGTCTTGAATGATGACGGCGATCTCGTAAGCAAACGCGGGATCGTAGGCACGGAGATTGGGAACGGGCAGGGCGAGGACGTGGCTGTTCCCGTCCTGGTGTTGCAACCCTTCGCCGGAAAGCGTCGTTCGGCCCGCGGTGCCGCCCAGCAAGAATCCGCGGGTGCGCATGTCTGCTGCGGCCCAAATGAAATCCGCGATGCGTTGGAAACCGAACATAGAGTAATAAATGAAGAACGGAATCGTGTTGATGCCGTGGGTGGCGTAGGCGGAGCCTGCGGCGATGAACGAGGCCATGGAGCCGGCTTCGGTGATGCCCTCTTCCAGGATTTGTCCGTCCGTGGCTTCCTTGTAGTACATCAACGTGCTTGCGTCGACCGGTTCGTAGCGCTGTCCTACGCTGGAATAAATGCCAGCGGTGCGGAACAGCGACTCCATGCCGAACGTGCGGGCCTCATCCGGGACGATGGGTACGATGAGCTTGCCGATCTCGGGGTCCTTGAGCATCTTCCGCAGCATGCCCACGTAGGCCATAGTGGTCGAGACTTCCCTACCCTCACTGCCGTCGAAGAATTCCTTGAACAGTTCGTCGTGCTCGCAAACCAACGGCTTCGAGCGCACTTTGCGGGCGGGCGTGTAGCCGCCCAGCGCTTCGCGGCGGGCGCGTAGATATTGAATCTCCTGACTGTCTTCGGCGGGCCGGTAGAACGGAACCTCGATGCAGTCCTGATCGTTGAGAGGAATGCCGAAACGAGAACGGAATATGCGGAGTTCGTCTTCATTGAGTTTCTTCTGCTGGTGAGTGACGTTCTTGCCTTCGCCCGCTTCTCCCAGCCCGTACCCCTTGATGGTGCGTGCCAGAATCACGGTCGGGCCGCCGCGATGCTCGACGGCCGCTTTATACGCAGCGTAAACCTTGCGCGGATCGTGGCCGCCGAGGCGCAGACGCTGGAGAGCCTCGTCGGGTAGCGGCTCGACTAACTTCAGCAGCCGCGGATCACTGCCAAAGAAATGCTGGCGCACATAAGCCCCGGTTTCGACGACCAGCTTTTGGTACTCACCATCCACCAGTTCGCCCATGCGCTTGACCAGCAGCCCTTCGGTGTCGCGCTCCAAGATCGGATCCCACTCGGTACCCCATAAAACCTTGATGACGTTCCAGCGCGCGCCACGGAAAGCGGACTCGAGTTCCTGAATGATCTGGCCGTTGCCGCGAACCGGCCCGTCGAGACGTTGGAGGTTACAGTTAACGACAAAAATTAAGTTGTCGAGATTTTCGCGCGAAGCCAGGGTGATCGCGCCGAGCGACTCCGGCTCGTCGGTTTCGCCGTCGCCCAGGAAGGCCCAGACCTTCGCGTTGGTGATGGGCTTCATTCCGCGATTCTCGAGATAGCGCGAAAAGCGAGCCTGGTAAATAGCCATTAGCGGGCTCAAGCCCATGGACACCGTTGGATATTCCCAGAAATCAGGCATAAGCCAGGGATGAGGATAGGAAGACAGCCCGCCGCCAGGTTTCAGCTCGCGGCGGAAATTTTCCAGCTTTTGCGCGGACAGGCGGCCTTCGAGAAACGCTCGCGCATAAATTCCGGGAGCTGCGTGACCTTGAAAGTAGATGGTGTCGCCCTCGAATTGCTCGCTGCGGGCGCGAAAGAAATGGTTGAAGCCGACTTCATAGAGGGTGGCTGCGGAAGCGTAGGTGGAAATGTGGCCGCCGATGTTGTGTTCCACGCGATTGGCGCGAACGACCATGGCCAGCGCATTCCACCGAATCAAGCTCTTGATACGGCGCTCCAGCTCCTGATTGCCCGGGAACAACGGCTCGAGCCGCGCGGGAATCGTGTTGGCATACGGCGTGTTCGCGGTAAACGGCAGGTCAATGCCGGAAACCGTGGCGTGAGCGCGCAGGCGCTCCAGAATCTCGGTGGCGACCTCGGGGCCGCTCGATTCCAGGACGGAATCGAGGGATTCGAGCCACTCCTGTACCTCGAACTCGTCCATATTGTGGGGCTTTACGTACGTGTCGTGATCCATGGCCTTGGTGTGTTCCTCTTCGGTTGGCGTTCGCGATCGAGCCGCCGTGAAGAGCGCGAACAACTTATGGCGCTCATAAGCACAGTAGAATACACCCGAGAGCGGAAGTCTGCACGACCGGATGTTCGCGAGGTTCGCGAGCAGTTCTGGAGTAGCACCGTCAGCTCGCGGCTAGGCGGTGGGAGGCGCTGGCGGAAACCTGCGAGATTTGCGGCCGGGAGTTTCCAGGCGAGAGCCTTGTCCAAGCTAGAAGAGTGAATGCTCCCGTCGTGAAGATGGTGGCCGGAGCGCAGGCAGAAGTGATGCTGCTCGCGGAATCAGGAGGAGCAAATTACCGGCCGCGGAGACCCCGTAAAAGATGACCGGCATAAGCCAATAGCCGGTTGGCGATTTGTCGATATGAAAGCAGCGGCCTCGCAGCTCGAGCGCGAACAATGGATGAAGAATCCAGCCGAGGAAATGGCTGACCGGCACTCCGAGCGGTGGCCGCGAGCCGAAACTACAAGATGCGGCCGCCGTCGATCACAAGCACGGTGCCGGTCACGAATTTGGCGCTCGCTAGATACGAGACCCCGGCGATGATGTCGTCTGGTCTTCCACTGCGATGCAACGGGGCGAGTCGCACGAAGTCGGATTCCCATTCCGGCGGGTCACCGGGCATGGTGATTGTTCCTGGCGCGATTGCGTTTACGCGAACATCGGGGGCGAGTTCTTTGGCCAGGCAGCGGGTGAGCATGATGATTCCCGCCTTGGATATGGAGTGAGGGATGAATCCGGGCCAGCCTAGGATTCCGCCGATATCGGCAAAGTTGATGATTGCGCCCCTGGTTTTCTTGAGCAGAGGCGCGGCGGCCTGCGAGCAAAAGAAGGGCGCTTTCAGATTGGTGTCCAGCGACGAGCCCCAGAGCTTCTCCGTGGTCGATGCAAAGTCGCTCTGGAGGAAATTGGCGGCGCTATTCACCAGGAG
>Ga0181522_10000280_pt1 | contig 40311 bp, 29 predicted proteins | sample PEATcosm2014_Bin_27_FD_121103 | JGI IMG/M metagenome (GOLD analysis project Ga0181522, IMG submission 121103) | Peatland microbial communities from MTU Mesocosm Facility, Houghton, MI, USA - PEATcosm2014_Bin05_10_metaG | ecosystem: Environmental > Terrestrial > Soil > Wetlands > Peat | place...
ACCGAGAAGCTGGCCCGTCTCTGCGCGGCACGTCCCCGCCTGACACTGGCGGCCTGGGGGCTGGCCGTGCTCCTCGCCGTCGCCCTGCTGGGAACCTCCCTGCACGGGTTGACCTCCAGCTATCACGTCGTCGGCAGGCCCGAGTCGACGAGGGCCGCGGAGTTGCTGGCCCGGGCCCTTCCCGAAGGCTCGAAGTACGGGATCGAGAGCGAAGCGAGCGATGCCGTGATCGTCCACTCGACCCGCTACACGGTCAGCGCCCCCCGCTACCGGACCTTCGTGGCGGGCCTTGCTCGAGCCCTGGCCGGCACGAGGAAGGCGAGCTCGATCAGGACCTACCTGACGGGCGGCGCACCGGTGGGCGACGCCGGACACGCGACGCTGATCTCGCTCTCCTCGAGCAGCGCCGAACGCGTCAAGCCGGTCGTGTCCGTCGTGCAGCGCTACGACCGCTCGCCGGACTTCGCCGTCAGCATCTCCGGCGCCTACCCGGCCCAGAACGACTTCAGCACCCTCTCCCAGAGCGACCTCGAGCACGGCGAGCTGGCATTCGGCCTGCCGGCGGCCCTGGTCGTGCTGATGCTCGTGTTCGGAGCGATCGTCGCCGGGCTCGTGCCGGTCGTGATGGCCCTCGTTGCGATCGTCGTGGCGCTCGGGCTGGTGGCCGTGCTCTCGCAGCTGACGAGCCTGTCTGTCTTCATCGTGAACATGCTCACGGGCATGGGCCTGGCGCTCGGGATCGACTACTCCCTGTTCATCGTCTCGCGCTATCGCGAGGAGCGCGGAGGGGGGCTCGCCGAGCAGGAGGCGATCGCCCGGGCCGGCGCGACGGCCAGCAGGGCCGTGCTGCTGAGCGGCAGCACCTTCGTGATCGCCCTGTTCGGGATGCTGCTGGTGCCGACGCAGATCATGCGCAGCCTGGCGGCCGGCGCGATCCTCGTCGGGATCGTCTCTGTGGCCGGGGCGATGACGCTGCTGCCCGCCCTGCTGGGGCTGCTGGGCGATCGCGTCAACGCCCTGCCGATCCCCCTGCTCGGGGCCAGGCTGGGTCGCTCCGAAGCGGCCGAGGGACGCGTCTGGAGGCGCGTCGTCGACGCCGTCCTGCGCCGGCGGACGCTGGCCCTGCTGCTCGCCGTCGGGGCGATGCTGGCCGCTGCAGCACCGATTCTGGGCCTCCACATCGGTGCAAGCGGCATCAGCTCGCTGCCCGACAGCGCCCCGTCCAAGCAGGGCTACCTGGCCATGCAGCGGTACTTCCCCGCCCAGAGCACCTACCCGGCGCAGATCGTCGTGCGCGGCGGGCGGCGCCCGGCCGTCCTCGCCGCCCTGGCGCGCCTGCGCGCGCAGCTGGCTTCAGGCGGTCGCTTCGGGGAGGGCCTGATCGTCTCCTCCCCCGTCGCCCCCGTCGTGCTGCTCTCGGTGCCCGTGCGGGGCGACCCGGCCTCGCGGCAGGCCGTCGCGGCCGTGCGCGAGCTTCGCCGCAGCGTCCTGCCGTCGGCGCTGGCGGGCACCGGCGCCCACGCGCTGGTGGGTGGGCAGACAGCCGAGAACGCCGACTACTTCCAGGCTGTCACGCAGCCCACTCCGATCGTGCTGGCGCTCGTGCTCGGCCTCAGCTTCCTGGTGCTGATGGTCGCCTTCCGCTCGCTGCCGGTCGCGCTGCTCTCGATCGCCCTGAACCTGCTGTCGGTGGGCGCCGCCTACGGCCTGCTCACGCTCGTCTTCATCCACGGGCTGGGAGCGACCCTGTTCGGCTTCCAGCACGCAGCAACGATCGAAGCCTGGGTGCCGCTGTTCCTGTTCTCCGTGCTGTTCGGCCTGTCCATGGACTACCAGGTGTTCCTGATGAGCAGGATCAAGGAAGGCCACGATGCGGGCCTCGCCGGCGGGGAGGCCGTCGCAGCCGGGGTCGCCAGAACGGCCCGCATCATCACGGGGGCGGCCCTCATCATCATCATGGTCTTCACCGGCTTTGCCCGCGGGCAGCTGCTGATGTTCCAGCAGATGGGGTTCGGCGTCGCCATCGCCCTGCTGCTGGATGCGACCCTGATCCGCGTCGTGGTGCTGCCGAGCGCGATGAGCCTGCTCGGCGAGCGCGCCTGGTACCTGCCGCGCTCGATGCAGTGGCTGCCGCGCATGGAGATCGAGGGGCGCAGGTCGATCGGCACGCCCTGACGACCCTGCATACGCTCGGCGCGCCGGGCACTGTCGCCGGGCGATCAGCCGGTCAGGCCCGCCAGGAGCCCGACGAGAACGCCGGACCCGGCCAGCAGTGCGGCTGTGCTGCGCGTGACCAGTCGCGGATACCGCGTCCGCTTCTGAAACCAGACGAGCGCCCCGACCCCCGCCATCACGGGCAGGCCCGCCGGACCCAGGCCGGGCGAGATCAGCATCAGCGCCCAGCAGGAGCCGACGCAGGCGCAGCCGATGCGCAGGCCGAACCGGAACACCGTCAGGATCGCGCCGGCGCCCCACAGCGGTATCGGGACGCTGCGATGGCAGGCCAGCAGCGCTGCCCGCTTGAGCGGCGTGAGCTCCCAGACCGCTGCGAGCAGGAGGGCCAGCAGCGTCGCCGACAGCGCTGCCGCAGGCATGACGGCCGCCGCTGCGACCTGGAGCGCGCCCGCCCCCGTCCACACCGCCAGATAGCCGAGGAGGAAGGCCGCCACGACGGCCCTCCTACGCCGGCGCAGGCTGTTGCGAGCCACGTGGTGCAGTGCCGGCAGGGTCGCCGGCAGCATCGCGGCCGCCGCCATCAGCAGCGACATCCCGAGGCCCGACGCGACGGCTGTCGCGGTCAGCCGGCCCGGATGCCGGACGGCTCCCGCCATCGCCTGCGGACTGCACCACTGCATCGCCGCGCCTGCTCCCAGGGCGTTGACGCGCTGCAGGCCGTAGGCGGCCAGCAGGGCCGCCCAGGCCAGCAACGGGATCGTCATGAGCGCCTGCTCCTCGCGCGCCAGCAGGCGGGGCATCCGGACAGCCCGCCTGAGCGGCGACGCGACGATCGTCCGGCTCTCAGGCCAGGCTGACACTCACGCGCCCGATCTGCACAGGCGCCTGTGCCTCCGCCTCCGTCTCGGCGATCTCGGCCTCGCCGGGCGGCGGCACGAGGCGCAGCGGGCGGAAGTCGACCGTCAGCGCCCGGCCGTCCCATTCGCCTGTGCCGTGCAGCTTCGCGAGGACATGGCTGATGTCCATGCTGACGCGCAGCTTGTGCGCCTGTTCCCCCTCACGCGGATTGCGGGCTCGCTCCAGTCCGAAGAAGGAGACGTTGCCGACGTGGCGTTCCTGCAGCGCCTGCTCGTCCGGCTCGGCAGGAAGGTCGAGGTACACGCCATAGACCGTTCCCGGGTTGCGCTCGCCGTCGATCTCCTCGACGCCGAGGTAGGCGTTGGGGCCACCCGGCTCGCCTGCCGTCGCCGCCCTGTCCACGGCCGCCTGGTCGATCGCGACGGTCGTCGAGGCGGGCTGACCGGTCAGCACGACGGGGCCGTCGTTGGCTCCGATCACCTCTGGCTCTCCGGGTGCAGCCGTCACGGCAGCCGGCACTGCGATCGCTGCCACGGCAGCCGGCGGCGCCAGCGTGTCATAGGTGTATTCGAGGTCGTTGGTCGAGATCACCTCGGCGCAGGTCTTTTCGGCCGGCTTCCCGCCGACGTCGAAGAACTTGAAGGTCTGTTCCGTCCATTTCGGGCCTTCGGGATCCTTCTTGCCCTGGGCGTTCCAGACGGCCCAGATGCGGTCGATGTTGCTGTGGTGAAGCCAGAATATTGGGTCCTGCGCAGCCGTATCGGGGTTCGCCATGAGGCCCGTGGGACCGCCGATGGCGTTGTGGACGTCGTTGTGGGGGGTCTGCTCCACCCGTCCCGTCTGGCTCCAGAACTGCTGGTTGGGCGGCGCTTCGCCACCACCGAACTCGGGGATGCCCGTGTAGACGGGGCGCGACAGCGCGTAGGCGTCGCTGGCGGCAGCCGACGGCAACGCATGGCCTTCGTTGATCCCCTTGGCGCGGGCGCTGACGTAGAGCGGGTTGACGATCGCGGTCGGGCTCGCCCGGAAGGGGACGGGCATCGTGGCCTGCTGGCCGCCGAGGCTGTAGTTCCAGTAAGGCAGGGTCCAGTCGGCTGGACCGCCGGCGGCGATCACGGCCTCCCGCACGATCCGCTCGAAGTAGTAGACGAACATGCGGTGCCAGGCCAGGAAGAACCAGCTGCCGTGCTTGCATTCGTTGAACAGCGCCCGGGCTTCCTTTTCGCTGCCGTGGATGCCGGCCTGATAGGACCAGCTGGTGGGATCCTGCGGTTCGCGGGCTTTCATGGCCGCGACCGCCACGCCGTAGAAGTGAAGCGTCTCGTCCCCCGGCGGAAGTGTCCACGCGTTGCGGCGGACGAATTGCGTCTCCGGACTCATCTGGGCTCCCCCTGTCTGCCGATGGTGTCTCGCCGCACCCCGCGCGGAATTCGAGGAAAGCGTCGAGTTCTTACTGACCGAATTCAGGAATTCTCTCACGCCCCCACCGCCCTGTGTGAACGTCTTGCCAACTCCCCGCGGAGGAGCGCAGGAGCAGACATCTGGCTGCGCCGGCGCGTAGATTCGCGACATGCCAGGGTCGGATCCCGAGCCAGCCACTCCCGGCGAGCTCCTCTACGCCGAGCGCCCGGCGGCCGCCGCCGCGGAGGGCCTGCTCGTGCTGCATCACGGGCGCGGCACGGACGAGCACGACCTCCTGGCTCTCGCCGATGCCCTCGACCCCCGGCGTCGGCTGCACGTGTCCGCTCCCCGCGGCCCGCTCGTCCTGGCCGGCCGGCCCGGCTTTCACTGGTACACGGTGCCCCGCGTGGGCCACCCGGATCCGGCCACGTTCCTCAGGGCCCAGGCGCTGCTCGCAGCCTTCCACGACGAGCTGTGGGGCAGGACGGGACTGGGGCCGCAGCAGACCGTCCTGGGCGGATTCTCGATGGGGGCCGTGATGAGCTACGCGCTGGGTCTCGAGGCCTCGCGGCCCGCGCCTGCCGGCATCCTCGCCTTCTCCGGCTTCCTCCCCTCCGTGCCCGGCTGGCAGCCCTCGACGGCCGATCGCCCCGAGCTGCGCGCCTTCATCGCCCACGGCCGCCGCGATGCCGTCATATCGGTGCAGTTCGCCCGCCGTGCCCGCGACCTCTTGCAGGCCGCCGGACTGGAGGTCGCCTACCACGAGTCGGACGGGGGACACAGCGTCGAACCGGCCCACGTCGGGCTGGCGGCGGGCTGGCTCGCCGGCACCCTGGGCCCGTAGCCGGCAGCCGTTCCTGCCGCCCGTCGGCGCTTCTGCGCGTTCCGCTCTTTGCGAAGTTATGTTTGACGGAATCGCTCGCCATATTGACTTCTGGACACAATCGATGGAGACTGGGCACAGACCCTGGCGCAGAGGGCCTGCCGACGGGCCCGGCGTGCGCCTGCGGAGGATTGACCGTCCGTCTGATGATTAGATAACATTCTCGTTTATGGGAGCCGACCTGGCGTCAACTGCATCCTTTGTTCCGGCTCGCACGAGCCGTCGCCGCCAGGTGTCCAGGCTGCACCGCTCGCGCCTGCTTGCGGGCGCCGTGACGGTCGCCGACGAGGTCGGCTACGCGCAAACGACGGTGAGTCGCATAGCGCAGCGCGCGGGGGTCTCCCGAGGTACCTTCTATGCCCTCTTCGCAGATCGCGACGACTGTCTGGCGGCGGTATACGCCGACCTCGTGGAGGCGGTCGCGGAAGAGCTGTCGCGTCTGCAGCTGGAGGACCTGCCCTGGCGCGAGCGTGTCCGCTGCGCGCTGATCACCATCCTCGGCCTGCTCGACTCCGAGCCGGCCCTGGCCCGCGTCTGTGTCGTAGAGTGCGCCCGCGGCGGGCCGAAGCTGACGGCAGCCCGCGAGCGGGCCGTAGCGTCCCTGGCCGGAGCGCTCGATGCGGGTCGCGACGATCCCGACTGCCTGCTGGCGCCCTCCACGGCGACGGCCGAGATCCTCGTGCACGCCGTTTTCGGCATCGCCCATTCCCGCCTGGCGGCCGGCGGCGAGCCCCTGTCGGAGCTGTTCGGCGAGCTGATGGGGCTGGTAGTGCTCCCCTACCTGGGACCGGAGGCTGCCCAGCGGGAGAGCAACCGTCCTCCGCCGGACCTCGAGGGACCGCCCGGGAGAGTCCGGCGAGACGGTCGCGAGGCGCTGCCGGGCGCAGGCCTGTCAGCACCCAAGATCAGGCTCACCTACCGCACGACGAGAGTGCTGGAATGCATCGCGGAGAGCCCCGGCGCCACCAACATCGCGATCGCTCGCGCTGCCGGAATCTCCGACCAGGGCCAGATATCGAAGCTACTGGCACGCCTGGAGCAGCACGGCCTGCTCCTCAACAGCGGCGATCTGGAGCGGAAGTGGGCTGTCAACACGTGGTCGCTGACCCAGCACGGAGAGGCCCTGATCCAGGGCGTGCGCAGGCGCCCGCTGCCCTCCAGGGCCGGCGGCTGAAGGCCGCCCGGCTCAGTCCTCCCGACCGTCGCGCTCGGCGAGGATCAGCTCGTCGAGCAGCTCGATCGCCTGCTCTGCGCCGGTGAAGGGGGCGATCACGATGTATGCGAGCTGCGGCAGCAGCGCCGGGAGCAGCTCGATCTCGCCTGCCGCCGCATACCGCTGGATGACCTCGAAGACGGCCCCCGCGATCGCCTGCGAGACGGTCCTGGGCAGCTGTGTCGCCTCCGGTCGCACCGCGAACCCTTCCTCGAAGAAGATCGTGAACGACCGCGTCACGTCCTCGGCACGGCGGATCGCTGCCGGGCCGGCCGCGTAGCACTCGACCAGGCGCAGATGCGAGAGGGCCGGGTTGACCACGACCAGGTCGAGCAGAGCTTTCAGCCCGCTCCAAACCCGTTCGGGCCAGCCGGCGGGTGCGAAGTAGGCCGCCGCGCAGCACTCGAAGATGTGCTGGGTCGGGTACTGCTGGGCTTCCAGGAAGGCATTCTGCTTGTCTGTGAAGTGCTCGTAGAAGACCTGTCTTGCGACGCCCGCGGCGGCCACGATGTCGGCGATCGTCGCCTCCGTGTAGCCCTTTGCCAGGGTGACCTCGGCAGTGGCGTGGATGATGCGCGTGCGGTGACTGCGGGCGACCACGCTCGGTGGCAGCCCGTGACGGCCCCTGGGCAGACGTCGGGGTGGAGACGGCGCCGGGGCTGCGGCGAGGCCGCTGCGCAACCGCGCGCGCGGCCCGGTGCTCCAGGGGAGCCGCCCCGCCGGCACCGCGTAGGAGCCCAGCCAGCCGACGAGGTCCTCGAGGAGGTCGGGGAGCTGGTCCTCGGCGCTCGCCCTCAGGTGCCTGGAGACGATCGTGCGGATCCCGCCGATCATCGCGATCGCGGGCAGGTCCAGCGTGACCCCCACGGGCGCAGGGCTGAACAGGAAGCGCTCGGCGCGCTCCTGGAAGACGCTCGTGACGGCCCTGCGCTCCTCGCGGACCCGCGGGCCGCCGGCGAGCGACTCCACGAACAGCAGCCAGGCGGCCGCCGTGTCGCTGCAGACGGCGTCGATCATCCTGCCCAGGGCGGCCGTGGCCTGCTCCCGCCACTGCTCGAAGCTCTCCAGCGAATCGGCCTCGATCGGCCGCATCCGCTCGAGCACGCACCGCGTGGAGGTCCTGAAGGCCGCCAGGGCGCAGTCTTCCTTGTCGCTGAAGAGCTCGTAGAAGGTGGCGCTCGAGACGCCGGCCTGACCGGTTATCTGGGCGATGCTCAACCCTGCCAGGCCCTCCCGGGCGGCGAGCTCGATGGTCGCGTCGATCAGCCGCTCGCGCTGCGTCGGGGGAGTCGAGTGGTGCATGCCGGACGCCCCGGCACGCTGGCCGGGACGCTGCTCATGGCGTGCCGGCGGACGCGGCATCGCTCTACCCGCGCCCCCTGGCGCGTGCCTTCGACCGGCGCACGACGAACGTCCGGCGCGCCCGCGCTTCGCACTGTGCCCGTGCCGAGGATCCGGCCCGCAGGCGCTTGCGGCAGGCCTTCAGGGCCTTGGCCAGTCGCTGTGCCCGCGTCGGCTTGGCGGCCTTGTAGGAGCGGACCGCCCCGCAGCCGGTCACGGCGATCTTCGTGGTCCGGGCGATGACAGCGCCGTTCTGCCCGGTGATCGTCGTGGGCATCGTGAGGCTGCTGGTGCACAGGTCATAGCCGTCGGCTTCGGGCAGGTAGGTGCCAAGGGCAGAGTGCGGACCCTCCGGCAGGACGGCTTCGAAGCGTTCCAGCGGAGCGTCGGGCACCGATTCGAAGGAGGACGTGGTGATGCCGTTCTTGATGTGGGTGTGGCCGTCGAGGACGATCTGGACGCCTTCGGACTGGAGCACGAACTCGACGTCGGGGAACGCCTCGCCGCCGTGGGAGACGAGGTATCCAGGCCCGCTCAGGGGTGTCGCGAGGACCGGCGTCCTGACCGTCGCGGAGCCGATCACCGAGCCTTCCGGGCAGCCCGCCGGGTCGGCTTGGAAGACGGCTTGCGGGCAGGCTTTCTGGATCGTCGACAGTCGCGAGGGGAGCTGCTTGGGCAGCGTCAGGACGGTCTTGGCGATGTTCGCCTGTCCTGGCGAGGACGTAACCGTGACGGTCAGGCTGGCGCCGTCGAGGCGGCTGGCCTGTCCCTGTGTGCTGGCGCTCAGCACCGGCTTGAAGGGCAGCTCGGCGCAGCCGCTGACCTGGAAGGGAGCAGACTGCGTGGCGGTCGCCCCTTCCTGCCCCGACATGGCGGCCTCCACCTGCAGGGGGTCGCAGTCGGTCGGGTTGTACTGGAAGCCCGGCCTGTCGATCTTCACCTGGACCCCTTTCAGCGCGAGCGGAACCCCCGAGGGGCCCTCGCCGATGCCCTGCACGACCGTCGGCAGGGCGCTGGAGACGGTGACGGCGGCGGTGGCCGGGTCCACCCGGATGGCCGCCCGCACGACGACTTCGCCGAGGTCGAAGGGACCGGCCTTGGCGGGCGTCACGATCGACAGCCCGAAGGGGGCACCGTCGTAGGGACCGGTCAGGTAGACCCGGCCGTCCTGAACGATCGGCTGCGAGCCGACGCCGGCGCTCGCCACGGACTGCCCGATCTCGCTTTCCGGGCCGCACTGCCCGAGCGATGCCTGCGGTTCGGGGCAGCGGACGACCGATTTCAGGATCGCGCCCAGGCCGGGCGGGAGCTGCACGGTCAGGCCGGTCAGGTCCTGGTCGCCGTCGGGGTGGGCGACTTCGAGCTGAAAGCCGGTGAAGGCGCCCGCGCCGCCGTTCGTGGCGCCGGCCTGCAGCGAGGGCGAGAACGGCGCAGAGCCCTGCGGGCAGGCGCCGCCGCCGTTGCCGGCTGTGATCGCGAAGGGCGCCACGGCCGGTGTCGCCGTGGCCTCTTCAGACCAGGGCACCAGCTCGGCCTCGCTGCTGTAGCTGCCACACAGCTTCGGCGTCGCCAGAGCCGCACGCGGCCCGCCGAAGAAGTGGAGCGTGATCCTCTGGAAGGGCAGCTGCGGGGTGTTGCGGAAGCTCGTCGTGAGCCTGCCCGACGGGCTCACGTCGACCTCTCCCGCGAGCTTGACGACCACGCCCGAGACGGGGTCTGAGGCGATCAGGTAGAGGACCAGCGGCGAGGCGAAGGGATCGGTGTCCTGGCTGCCCAGGTACAGCGAGCCCTGCAGTTCGTGGCTCAGCAGGGGCGTCTGCACCGAGACGGTGCCGACCTTGGCCGAGTCGGCGCACACGTTGATCCCGGGCTGCTGGAGGTCCACCGGGGGCAGGCTGGGTGTGAACAGCTGCTCGGAGAGCTCTTCCCGCAGGCTCCCCTGACCGCTTTCGATGAACCCCGCCGGCGTCGGTTCGCAGGCGCTGAGGCCGCCTGCGCCGGCCGGGTTCAGGACGAGGCCTTCGGGCAGTTCGACGGTCGTCGAGCGCAGGGCCGATTCTGCCTGTCCGCCGGGCGCGAGCAACCCCGGCTGAGGCATCTGCAGCGTCGCGTTGATCCCCGTCGGGACGCTCGTCTGCGTCTGTTCGGGTTCGATCGAGAGGCTCGGGACGAAGCCCAGCCCTTCGCATCCGGAGAACGTGAAGGGGAACTGGAAGTCCGCAGTGGCGGTGCTCCCGCTGCGGCCCGAGCCAAGCGACCAGGAGTCGCCTTCGACGGTGCTCTGGGCGGGCGCCGCGCAGGACGTCGGCATCGTCAGGAAGGCCGTCTGGGCGAGCGTGTCGGGCTCGCATCCACGTGGCGGTTCGGCGCCTTCCAGCCAGGTTCCCCCGCCGATGCATTCCCAGCCGCGGGCGGAGTCGTGGCTGGGGTCGGCGGGGTCTCCCCACAGCGTCACCTCGCTGCTGAGGACCTGGGCCGCCTGGGAGACGTCTTCCACGATCACTTCGACCCCGTATTCGCCGCCGGCCGGCAGGGCCGTCCTCAGCACGACGGGTACGCCCTGGACCTCGAAGCCGAACCGGGCCGGTTCCCCTTCGGCCGGCGCGAGGTTGAAGACGGGCACGGTGAAGAGGTCGAAGCCGAGCGGTACCGGGTCGTTGACGACGACGGAGGCCACGCCCACGGCCGTGTCGGCCGGGCACAGGTTCGTCGCTTCCAGCGGGCTGATCGCGTCGAAGTCGACTTCCGAGCACTGCGGCACGGCGCCGGGATCCCCCACGAGCCCGGGCGGAAGGTGAAAGCGCAGGTCGTGGGGGAGCGCCGGAGCGCTCGGGAACAGGCCGTGCTCTTTGGGCGCTTCGTAGGAGGCCAGCGTCTCGTCGAGGTCGAGCGTCGTCGTCAGCTGGAAGGGATGCGAGCCGGCCAGCGTGTCCGTCGCGCCTCCTTCCAGTTCGGGGATCATCGTGAAGGCTTCGACGCCGAATGGGGTCTCGCCGCCGCCGACGTGCAGCGCCTTGCGCAGGCTCGCCGCGGGGGCATTCGCCCCTTGCACGGTCACTTCGCCCTGCGGCTGGGCTTCGGCCGGTTCTTCCATGCGTGCCGTGATCCGCATCGAGAGGATTTCGTACTGGGGCAGCGTCTTCTTGAATTCGCAGCGAACCGCCGTGCGGCCGCCGGAGAGCAGTTCGATCCTGCATCCGCTGAGCGCTTTGGCGGACTGCTGGCTGCCCGGCACGCCGCGGCTCGCGAGCGCTTCGACAGGTTCCAGAGGCCTGATCCCGGCCGGCAGTACGTAGCTGAACAGCACGGGGCGTTCGCTGGAGGCCACGACGGCGCCGTCGCCGAGGTTGCGGGCCGTCACGATGAACTGCGCTTCGCCGGTGCGGGGCAGCAGCGTCGGGGCGCTGCTCGCATCCAGGCGCCACCACGGCTGCAGGGCATGCGCCGGCGCGGCTGTCATCGCCAGGGTCAGCAGGGCGCCCAGCGCCACCGTCAGGCGCACGCAGCGACCCACGAGCGCGGCGGGCGAGATCACGGGCGCCTCCCCGGCTGCGAGGCCTTGCGGGCGGTGCGGGTGCCGTAGGCGTGCCTGGCTCTGGCTTCGCAGGAGCTGCGCCGGCGTCCGCGCCTGTGGCGACGCCTGCAGCCCGCCAGCGCCCTGCGCAGCTTCTGCGCCCGGGTGAGCTTGGGGCGGCTGCTCGTCGTCCCCTTGACGCCCTGCCCCGGCTCGTTGCCAGAGGCGCCGCTGTGCAGCGTCTGAACTTCGATCGCAGGCAGGGTCGAGGAGGACCCGCCGCGGCAGGCTTCCAGGCTCGCGCAGGCTTCGGCGCCGGGCGCCGGCGGCTCCAGGCACGGCGAGGAGCCGATGCATTCGTGGGCGTCGTAGACGGCGAAGCCGGAGTCCGCCAGCTGTGGCACCAGGCGCTGGGCGGTGATGAAGTAGACGTCGCCTGCGCCTTCGGAGAGGGCTTCGCCGTGGGGGCCTTCTCCACCCGCTTCGGCGGCGTCCAGGAAGGCCGATTCGCGCGTCGAGACGCCGGAGGAGATCAGCCCGAGGCAACCGGCGGCCGCAGAGTCGTAGGAGGCGCCGGCGCTGCTGCAGGCATGGGAGCCGGCGGGCACGCCCAGCGGCTCGTACTCGTAGACGTCCTCCTTGTGGTTGGTGGCGGCCGCGACGAGGTCGGCGGGGCTCTCGAAGAACAGCCGGCCGCTGTCGGACAGGTAGCGCGACTGGTAGAGCGCGTGGACGTGGTCCAGGCGCGTCCAACCGGGCACGCTGCCGGCCAGCCAGCGCCCGCGCCAGGTCTGCGGCCTGTCCACCAGCAGGCCGATGCCTTCCGGGTTTTCGCCGGCGCCCGGCGGGTCGAGGACCCCGCGCGGACGAGCGCCTGACGGATCGCAGGACGCGCAGAGGAGCCTGCCCGAGCCGGCGTCGTAGAGGAACACCTCCTCGTCGAGCGCACCGCCGGCTTCGCTGCCGGCATCGTGGTTGTCATAGCCGACCAGACCTTCGGCTTCCTGGGACATGAACGCCAGCCAGCGACCATTGGGCGAGACCCTGGCGGTCAGCTGGCCGAGGTCGTCGGCCAGTCCCGGCGGGCGCCAGTCGGGAGCGTCCTGTCCCGACAGGCGTCCTATCCAGCTGGCTTCCCAGCGGGGTTCCGAGAGCAGTTCGTTGAAGTGCTCGACGTAGAGGTTGCAGCCCGCCCCCGCCTGCTGCTGCTTGCGGCACTGCCCCGGCACGGCTCCCTGCCGGCTCGTGCCGGACAGGACGCCGTCGGCCACGAAGTAGACGTCCGAGCCGTCTTCGGCGGCTCCCAGCACGAGACCCTGCACGTTTGCGCTTTCGCCTTCGGACGACGGCGTGAGGTCGGTGACGGAGCAGTGCAGCGCCCCCCGCCTTTCGCTTATGTCGCACACGTACAGGTCCGGCCGGCCGGGCCCGGCTCCCGAGCCGAGCGTGAGCCGCTGCTGGTCTGTGAAGAAGACGCGCGTGCCGTGGACGCTGGCAGCCTGAAAGACGGCGTCGGCGATGCCGCTGCCGGAGCCTCCCTGCACTTCGTCGAGCTGCAGCGATTCGCCGGAGACCGTGTCTGTCATGTAGAGGTGTCCGCCGTCGCTCCAGAAGACACGGGAGCCGTCGGTGGAGACGGCGCCCCTCAGCTCGTGGTCCTGATAGCCCAGTTCAGCTTCGACGGCAGGCGTGCGGGAGGGTCCGGGCAGCACGTTGATCAGATGCAGGCCCCCTTCCGACCACTCGTAGAGGTTGTTGCCGGCTGCCGAGCCTTCCGTCAGCGCCACCTTCGATTCGATGACCACGTGTGTGAGGTCCGGAGTTGCGTCCAGGAATTCCAGTTCCCGCCCGAAGGCGCTTGCGGCCGTGTCGTCGGCGGCCGTCACGAGCGCCAGGTAGCCGGGGTTGTCCATGGCCTGCCCGTTGGCGGCGGCCTGTGCGTAGATGCCCGCCTCCGAATAGGGGCCCTGCCCGGGGGACGGGAGCACGGGCGCGTCGTCGCGCAGGTAGATCGTCTTTTCCTGGCGGCCAGCTTCGGCCGGCGAGAGCGGCGGGGCCAGTGGCGGTTCTGCCAGCCGCCCACCGTCGGGGAAGGGCGCCACCAGCGCCAGCGCCAGGTCGGGAGAGAACAGCTCGTACTCCGGCGGTGACCCGAGCTTGAGGCCGTTGCCGTGTTCGTTTGGCGTGTCGATGTCGCGGGCCGTCCATCCGCCGGAGGAGCGCGTGGCCAGCATCTGCGTCACTTCGAAGCTGCGGGCCCCTTCGGCTTCGCCGGAGGGCGAGCTCGCGACATAGGCAAGAGCGCCGCCGGCGGCGGCCGCCTGGATCGCTCCGCCCGCCGCCGTCGGCGGTTCGGCCGCACCCCCCAGCGGCGGCGAGACGAGCTCCCAGTCGCGAGCGTCCGCCACCGTTTCGCCGCCCGAGCGCGTGGAGAAGACGGCTTCGCCGCTCTCGACGGTGCCGGCATGCCCTCCCGCTTCGTTGCCTGCCAGGACCCGGTAGCGGTAGCTGGTCCCTGGAGCCAGGCCGCCGACCTCGACGCTGACGGCCTGGTCGCCGAAGACACCGGGCAGCTGTCCCTGCGGCGAGGGCAGTTCCCGGCAGCTGCCGGCACACGGTTCGCCTGGGCCCGGGACATGCCCGGGGGCGATCCTGAAGGAGTAGGCCGTGGCCGCCCCGGTCGGGTCGACGGTCGCGTCGAGCTGCGCCGATTCCCCGCCCACGTCCTGGGCGGAGAGGCTCCCGATCGACGGCGGTCCTTCCCCTTCCAGCGAGAAGACGTCCACCTGGGCGGCCCCGGCGTCGGCCACGAGCACCTGCCCGGAGGCGGCGTCGAGCGCTATGCCTGCTCCGTTGGAGAGGCCACCGGGTGGGGCCAGGCGCTGGACGAGCTCCCCGGAGGCGTCGAGCACGCTGACCGCGCTGCCGTTGTCGAGGAAGACGTCGCCGGCTGCCGGATCGGCGAGGCCGGCCGGCTCGGCTGCCACAGCCGTGGCTCGTTCGTGCTCGAGTTCTTCGATGCTGTCGTGCAGCTGCGGTTCTCCTTCGCCGCTCTGCAGCGTCTGCTGGGAGATCGAGTCGATCAGCTGACCGGAGTCGCTGAGGGCTTCGTGGCCCACGTAGAAGTGCCCGCTGCCGTCGAGCGCCAGCCCGTACAGCGGCTGCCCTTCGAATTCGGCGCTCAACGAGGGGAAGCCGGGACAGGGCGGCAGCGATTTGGGTCCCGCTTCGGGGCAGGGCCTGTTCGGTTCGCCGTCGCCGAAGACGTAGATGGCTTCTTCGTCGTAGACCCAGAGCGCTCCGTCGGGGCCGACGGCGAGGCCGTGCAGTTCTTCGAAGGCTTCGCCGTGCACGTGCCTGATCAGACCCAGCGGTTCGCCTTCCGGGCCGAACTTGGCGACGGCGCCGTGTTCTTCGCTGGTGTTGATCTCCACGTACACGTCACCGACCGACGGGTCCCCGCCGTTGCCGGAGTTGTCGACGGCGATCGCGTCGGCGCCTTCGAGTTGGTACTTGCCGTGGCCGGGCAGGCCGGGCCTGCAGTCGTGGCTGCAGCGCTCGTACCGGGCTTCACCGTCGGCCACGCCCCACCCCCAGGCTTCCAGGAAGTCGTGCCGGCCGTCGAAGCGGTCGATCCGGCTCAGTCCCCGATCGACGACGTAGACATCGCCGTCGCCTTCCGAGACGGCCACGCCGGCGGCTTCGTCGAGCCCCCCCTCGGAGGCTTCGATCCCGAAGGAGCCGCTGTAGAGGTGGCCGCGCTGGCTGATCGCCAGGCTGCTCTGGCAGCAGAGGGCCAGCAGCAGCATCGACACGAGGAGGGAGCCCGGCAGCCGCCACGTGCAGGCCGGCGGGCGTCCGGCGTGTACCGGCGTCGCTCTCCCCGGCGTGCTCCCGCAGTCGGCTCCCGTCTCCCTCATCGCTTCCTCCTGCGGCGCGTGGAGCCCCCGCCCCACGCGCCGTCGTCGTGTCGACCCTCGCGCTCGGAACTAGGCTTTGAGCTCCAGTTCTTCGCCCTTGTTGGTGACTTCGGTCGCCTCGCCGGATTCCAGCGCCGATCCGAATTCCAATTCGCCACCGCTGGAGAGTTCGGAGACCAACGTGTCTTTGGGCTGGCCTTCGAGGTTCTGCACGTGCTGGTGGCCGGCAGACTCTGTGAAGCTCAGCGTCGCTTCCTTGGTGAATACGTTGATCGCGCTCGTGACGACGCCGATCACAGAACCGGACACCCTCATGCCGATTTCACCGCAGTGGAACTGCGCCTCATAGAGACCGGTTTCGGCCGACAGGTCGACGCCGACCTCGTGGGTCGCTTTGCTGATGTAGCCGATTTCGCCCTTCAGCGGGTTGGTCTTGACTTCGCCAGCCTTGCCGGTGTTTTCGCATTTGTGGCCGGACAGTTCGCAGCCCTTGAAGACGACGACCACGTCACCGGCCGATTTGGGGCCCGTGAATTTGCCGGAGTCCCCGCTGGAGGTGCAGGCGACGCCGCCGACGGTCACGACTTCGAGGTTCGCTCCGGAGCCCTTGCCCTTGAAGGCCTTGCCCTTGCCGATGCCTTCCTGCAGTTCGTACTTGTTGGTCTTGCCGGCTTCTTTTTCGGCGGGCGAGGCTTCTTTGGAGCATTTCTTGTCTGTGTACTTGCCCGTGTACTTGCCTTCCACCTTCGGAGCTTTCGCACATTCGTAGAGCGCCGGTTCGGCGGCGGAAGCCCCGGCCGCGCCCATCGCGGCCAGCGCGACCACGACGAGGAACGCCCCAAGGATCCTGAACAGCTTCATCTCTTACGTCCTTCCCTCGTTGGTTGGTTGTGATCCTGCGTGATCGAGACCTCCCGGGCCGGACCCGGCCCGGGAGGCGAGCTCCGCCCGCTAGGGCGTTGCTTTGATCTCGAGCGACTGACCCCTGATCAGCGGATAGGTCAGCGTCGCCACGATCGCGACGGGTTCCCAGTGGTTTTCGAGGAACGCCTCGAGCACCTGTCTATGTCCGTGGCCTTCGAGCCTTTCCGGAGACTGCACGCCCGGCGAGCTCTCGGTGAACGTTTCGGTGAACCGGTGGCTCATCTGGTCGACCGGTTCGATCGTCGAGATGAAGCTGTTGCCGCTCTTGCGTTCACCGCCTATCCAAACGGTCCCGATTTCCGCCTGGCAGATGATCGGCTGGAACAGCCGTTCCTCGTTGTTCGGCGTGTAGGCGACGCCCACGATCGGTTCCGCTCCGCCCTTGCCGGAGATGAAGCCGAGACGATCGGTCCAGCCCGGAGCCGGCGCGCCTTCTTCGTTGGGTATTTCGCCCCACTGGTAGGCGTTGTTGACTTCGTAGGGGGCGGCGAACGGCGTCGCGCATTCCTGGCCCTCCGCTTCGCAGCCCTCCATTTCCCACAGCGGCGTCGGGTGTTCGGCGTTCTTGCCGAGGATCGGCACGTAGCTTTCTTCGGTCATGCCCCCGGTGCATTCGATCTTTTTGCCGTGGCTCGTTTCGAAGACGATCGTGCCTTCGGCTTCCAGCGGACGCCCCTTCACGACCTTGCCTTCTTCGAGCGGGATCCATTCGTATCCCCCGCTCCGTTTGGCTGCCTTCACCGTGCAGCCCGGATCCGTGTACTTGCCTTTGGCGGTCGCTTCGCAGCGGCCCCATTCGGGCAGCTTCGCCGACGCTGCCACCGGCACGATCACGCAAAGCGCGGCGGTGGCCAGAAGGCCTACGGCCAGCTTCTTGGCGGCTCTCATCTCTTACCCCATCTCCTTCCGTAGTCCGACCCTCGGCGTCGCCCATCGACCCCCAAGGACCCGAAAATGCTCGACCGAGCGCTCTTGGCCCAACGTGGGACCGGCAGCCTCCTGCTAGGTCGCGTCCAGCTCGCTGTCGCTCTCCCGACTGCCGGATCTGTTCGCGTCCATGCCCTGCCCTCTTGCTCCCTCCGTCAAGGCCCCCATGCCATAAACGTCTGCGGTATCTAACCATGTAGTGATCGAGTTGTCAAGTCCTGGATCGCGCCGAGCCCGGGAAGGACGCCTGATTTACACAGTGTTAGCCAGATGTCACCCCATGTACAAAGCCCCTCTGACGTCAGGGACTTGGCACAAGACGGATGATTAGAAGAAACCTAAACGAGAGCGTCGTCTGCCACGGGGCCGCTTCCACGCGCCCGATACCTACGCGTGCTCCCATTGGGGTCAAGCGCCTGAGCGCGAGGAGCCCCGGCGGGCCTTACCGCCGGGGCTCCTGCTCGCTTGCTCTACCTGTGGTTCAGAGAGATGCTCAGGTGACCTTGAGCGCTTCGCCGAACGTGACCGTCTCGCTCGTGACCAGCGGAGTTTCGAGGAGCGAGAATGCCTTCAGCACCGCGCCGGTGTGTTCGACGCCTTCGTAGACGTAGGTGCGGATGGCCTGTTTGCTGCCGGACAGTTTGTATTCGAGTTTGCCCGTCGTGGCGTAGGTTTCAAGCGGGCTGACTTCACCCACGATGGAACCCGTCACCGTCGTTTTGTGCAGAGCCAGGCATTTCGCGTACAGAGTCACGTACGTCGTACCCGCAGTCGGTTCGAGCAGCAGGCCGACTTTGGTGCCCACTTCGGTTTCGACCAGCTTGCCCTTCAGCGAGTTGGTCGTGACGGTGCCGTTTTCGGCCCCTTCCGCGCTGCCGGCTTTACAGGCTTCGCCGCTGCCTTCTTTGGCTTCGCAGCCGCTGAAGGTCACGACGATGCTACCGACGGTTTTCGCACCTGTGACTTCGCCTGAGCTTTCGTCGCTGGTGCAGGTGACCTTGATCGAGCTGCCGGCTTTCATTTCGCCGGTGCCGCTGGTCGTTTTGATCGTGACACCTGCCACGCTGCCGGATTCTTTCTTGAATTCCGGTTCGGCCTGTGCCGCGGACGCCACGACGGCGCTCAGGGCGAGCACGGCCAGCGCCGCGAGTGCTACGAGCTTCATGCGTCGCATGCCTCGTATTCCTCCTGTGTTGGTTGATTGTCGAGCCCGAGACACGTCCCTACAGCATTGATCGTGGACGCCCCCGGTCAGGTTGTCCCCGAGCTCGGGGCGTCGAGGACAACCTGTTGGCAACTCTTACATGTTGGAACTTTGGTGTCAAGAGGCATCTTGGATGCCGTATCGTTTTACGACCGCTACGTTCCGCTGGCTGGACGACCTGATACGCACACGTTTTCCGCATCGGGGAGCCAGCATCTCGACTTCGCGAACATCCCTATTTTCTGGGCTCCTATGTTTCCGACTCGTACAAAGAGCTTCCGAGCCGGCCGGCAGAGCGCGTCGCCTGCGATGCCCAGAGGCCTGGCTTTCCGCTCCGGAATGACGTATCGTCCTCGTTTAGGAGCGAGGAGATTGTCCGACATGCAGACACGGAGGGTTGAACAAAGGCGCGGCCTGCCGACAGCCAGGGAGGCGCGCGCCCGAGCGGCCGAGGACAGCCGCTCGCCGGTGCTGTGGCTGGTGCTGGCTCTGCTGATCGAGCGGCCCAGCCACGGGTACGAGCTCAGCCAGCGCTACGACGAGCGCTTCGGCTCGTTCGCGTCGCTCAGCGTTCCCCGCATATACGCGGCGCTGGACCGGTTGCGCGACGGGGGCATGATCGAGCCGATGCCCCTGCAGGAGGGCAAGGCCGTGCCCAAGCAGCACCTGATGCGTCGCAGCTACCGGGCGACGGCCACAGGCGTCGCGGCCTATCGCAACTGGGTAGCCGAGCGCCTGCAGGACGACCCGCAGCGACCGCAGCTGTTGGCGCGGATAGCCTCGGCCGGTTGGCTGGGGCTGGAGGGGGTCCTGGGCGTCATAGACCGCTACGAGCGCGTCTGCATCGAGGAGCTGCAGGCGCTGGCACCCGACGACGAGCGTCTTGCCGGCGGCGAATGCGACATCGAGGAGCTGACGGGTTATCTGGTCAACGACCAGCAGCGTCGAGAGCTCAGCGCTCGTCGCGACTGGGCCGTGCACGCACGCAGGGTCGTCCTGGCGCACATGCAGAACGCCACGAACGGGCGGGCGGAGGAAGCCGGGGAGCTGCCTTGAGCCTCCTCCGCGTTGAGCGGGTCAGCAAGCGCTACCGCCGCGGGGCACGGGAGTTCGTGGCGCTGCGGGAGGTCTCGGTGGAGATGGACAGGGGGGAACTGGTGGCGGTGCTCGGCACGCGTCGCTCGGGGCGCAGCACGCTGCTGCGCGTCGCGGCCGGCCTGGAGCGTCCCGACGAGGGCGTCGTGCGCTTCGACGGGCGCGACCTGGCCCGCGCAAGCGACGCCCTCGGTCGCCGCCTGTGCTTCTGTCACGCCACTTTCTCGGCGATGGAGGGCGAGCGGGCGCTGGATCACGTTGCGTCCCCGCTGCTGGCCCAGGGCTCGTCGCTGGGGGAGGCCCGTCACACTGCCGAGCTGTGCCTGCGCCAGGTGTCGGCCGAGCACTGCGCATCGCTGCGCCCGGACGAGCTGGACGGCGCCGAGCGGATGCGGGTGGCGATCGCGCGGGCCCTGGCCTGCGGCCCGGACCTGATCGTCGTCGACGACCCCCTTGCCGAGGCCGGTGTGATGCAGAGCGACCAGCTGCTGCGGCTGCTGCGGTCGCTGACGGCAGAGAACGGGCCGGGCGTGCTGATGAGCACCGATGACGCCATGTGCGTGTCGGGCGCCAAGCGCGTGCTGCTGCTCGACCAGGGCCAGCTGCGCCCGGAGGCGCAGAGCCCCCCGGCCCAGGTCGTCTCGCTCGAGGCCCGCCGGGCCGGGATCTGACGGACGCGCCTCGGAAGCCGGTGAGGGAGTGAGCCTGCTCGAGCTGGAGAGGGTCGTCAAGCGCTTCGACGACGCCGAGGAGGAGGTCAGGGCTGTGGACGGCGTGAGCCTGTCGGTCGGCGCCGGCCAGGTGCTGGCGCTGTACGGGCCCAGCGGATCGGGCAAGTCGACGCTGCTGCTGCTGGCCGCTGGACTGCTGCAGCCCGACTCCGGCACGGTTCGCTTCACCGGCGACGATCTGGCCCAGCTCGACGCAGCCGAGCTGGCGGCCGTGCAGCGCAGGCGCATCGGCTTCATCTACCAGTCTCCGCACCTGATGGCAGGGGTGCCGGCGGTCGAGAACGCGGCAGTCAAGTTGCTCGCGGACGGCACTGCTCTGCGCAAGGCACGGCCGGCCGCCTCGGACTGGCTGGAGCGCGTCGGGCTCTCGCACCGGCTCGACCACACCCCTGAGCGCCTCTCCGGCGGCGAGCGCCAGCGCGTAGCGATCGCACGGGCCCTCGCCAACGGCCCCCGCCTGATCCTGGCCGACGAGCCGACTGGCAACCTGGACTCCCGGCGCGGCCGCCAGGTGCTGGAGCTGATCGGGGCGATCGCCCGCGAGCAGCGGGCAGGTGTGCTGCTGGCCACGCACGACCCCCAGGCGGCCGAGATCGCGGATGTCGTGCTGACGCTGCGCGACGGAGCGCTCCTCGACGACCGGACCGGAGCCGAGGCGAGCTCGTCGCTTCCGCCATCGGTGGAGCCGCCGCGCCGTCTGGGCTGAGCCGATGCCGTTCACCGCCTTCGTCTACTTCTACGCCCGCAGGCTTCGCACCCACCCCGTGCAGGAGGCGCTGGCGGGGCTGGGCATCGCCGTCGGGGTCGCGCTGGTCTTCGCCGTGCAGGTCGCCAACAGCTCCATCACGAGCAGCGCCGACAGCGTCGTGCGCAGCATCGTCGGCGTGGCGGACCTGCAGGTCAGGGCCCGCGGCGCAGCCGGCATGCAAGAACGGCTCGTGGGCAGGATCGGGGCGCTGCCGGGAGTGCGGCTGGCGGCTCCCGTTCTGAACCTGACCGGTACCGTCACGGGACCCCGTGGACGCACGGAGGTGGTCCAGCTGGCCAGCGCCAACGCCTCCCTGCCGGCCATCGTCGGCGTCAAGCGCAACCTCGAACGGTCTCATCTGACGCCGGCCGAACCGAGCCTGCCGGGAGTCCTGCTGCCGCGGGCCACGGCCCAGGCGCTCGGCGTCGCGGTGCATCAGAGCGCGGGCATACCGCGGCCGGCCCCCGTCGTCACGCTGGGGGTGAGAGGACGCGAGGTCAGGGTCAACGTGATCAGCGTGCTCGGCGCTGAAGACGTCGGCGCCCTGGCCAACGCCCTTGCCGTGATCGCGCCGCTGGAATCGCTGCAGGAAATCGCCGGCATGCCGGGGCGTGTCAGCGAGGTCCTCGTCAAGTCGGCGCCCGGCAGGCACGAGTCGGTGCGCAGCGAGCTGGAGCGCCTTGCGGGCGGGCGCCTGACGGTCGCCCCCGCCACTGCCGACGTCAGCCTGCTGCGCCAGGCGACGATCCCATCCGACGAGGCCACCGGGTTCTTCGCGTTCGTGAGCGGGCTGGTCGGCGTGCTGCTGGCCTTCGGCGCGATGCTGTTGAGCACCCCGGAGCGCCGTCGCGTGCTCGCCGACCTGCGCATCCAGGGCACGCGTCCCCTGGATCTCGCAAAGCTGCTGCTGTTCCAGGCCTTCTGTCTGGGCGTCGTCGCGTCGATGGTCGGGATCGCGCTCGGCGACGTGCTCTCCAAGAGCATCTTCCGTCAGACCCCCGGCTATCTCGCCCTGGCCTTTCCGCTCGGCACCCAGACGATGGTCGGCTGGCAGCCGGTGGTCCTGTCCCTGGCCGGCGGGATCCTGGCTACGTGCCTGGCCGCCTGCCCGCCGTTGCTGGACCTGCGCCGTTCCCGAGCCGTCGACGCCGTCTACTTCGAGGCCGGCGAGCCCGGACAGTCGCTCAGCTCGAAGACGAGGCTGCGGCTGCTGGGCGGCGCTGCAGCGCTGCTGGCATCGAGCGTCGCGTTGCCGCTGCTGGCGGGCTCCGGAGCGGTCGTGGTGGCGATAGTGGCCCTTGCCTTCGCGGCGCTGCTGGCGATCCCCTTCACCTTCGGCTTGGTCGTGCGCCTCGCCGAGGCCGTTGCTGCCAGACGGCACGGCCCCAACATGCTGCTGATGGCGACCCGAACCCTGCGGGCGACGACGACCAGATCGCTGGCGCTGGCAGCGACCGGTGCAATCGCTGTCTACGGGACGGTCGCCGCCGACGGCGCCCACAGCGATCTGCTGGGCGGGCTGTATCGCGACTACTCCCAATACGTCTCGACAGCCGACCTGTGGGTCGCAAGCCCTCGCGACTACCTGGCCACGAGCCCCTTCCGCGAGGACGGGCTGCAGAGGGCGATCGCAGCGCAGCCGGGCGTTCGCGACGTCCGCGCCTACCAGGGCGGCTTCCTGGACGCGTTCGGGCGCCGTGTCTGGGTGATTGCCCGCTCGCCGGCCACCAGCAGCATGTTCCCGCCCCAGCAGGTCGTCTCCGGCGACGCCGCCGTAGCAGCCGCGCGAGTGCGCGAGGGCGGTTGGATCACGGTCTCGGCCCAGATCGCGGCAGCCGAGCACGTCCGCGTCGGAGGCGTCCTGACCCTGCCGACGCCCAGCGGCCCGCGACCCTACCGGCTCGCCGCCACGACGACCAACCTGGGCTGGTCGCCAGGCGCGATCGTGATGAGCCTCTCCGACTATGCGGCAGCCTGGCGGGAATCTGCGCCGAGCGCGATCGAAGTGAGCCTGCGATCAGGCGCCAGACCAGCGGCGGTGACGAGAGAGATACAGGCGGCGCTGCCAGCCGGCAGCTCCCTGCGGGTCCAGGACAGCGCCGCGCGGGCCGCCGAGGCCGATGCGCTTGCGCGGGAAGGGCTCAGCCGGCTCTCGCAGATCGCCCTGCTTCTGACCGTCGCGGCGGTGCTGGCGATGGCGGCCGCCATGGGGGCGTCGATGTGGCAGCGCCGTCCCGCGCTGGCCTCGCTGCGAATACAGAGCTTCCGCCCCTCCCAGCTGCGGCTCATCCTCCTCTGCGAGTCGGGCCTGGTGATCGTCACGGGTTGCCTGGTGGGAGCGCTGGCGGGCGTCTACGGCCACGCCCTGATCGACCTCTACCTGCGCAGCGCGACCGGCTTCCCGGCCCCGTTCGCGACCGAGGTCCCGCAGGGGCTCGAGACGATCGGCGCGATCGTCGGGGCAGCACTGGCTGTGCTCGCCGTGCCAGGCGTCATGGCGTCGCGCGTCCAGCCCAGCCTCGCGCTGCAAGAGCACGGCTGAAGCGTCCCCGCACGGCCCGTCGCAGCGTCAGGTCGTGGTGGCGCCGGCGCAGCCTCATGACGCCGTACATGCAGGCCCCGGCAGGGCCGATCGAGCTGCGCAGGCGCCTGGCCGCCGGCGCGGGAAAGCCATGACGGACCGACGGCGAGGAGATGTAGTAGGCCACGATGCCGGCCAGGATCACGGCATGGCGGCCGCGGTTGTGCAGCGAGCGCCCGAGCTTGCGGGCTTCCCCGGCGATCGCGACCAGGCGCGAGGCGGCCTGGTCGGGGTCGCGGTAGTGCGCGACGAAGCTGTGGTTGCCCGTGCCCGAGTCCAGGTGATAGTCGGCCAGGCTGTCGAGCAGCGCGCTGATCGCGCAGACGGAGGGGAAGTAGGCGGCATCGACGCGGGCGGCGTACTCGCCGCCGCTGCGCGGATCGGCGGCCGACGCGATCAGGGCGTGGATGTTCAGGCACGAGATGCCCCCCGCCGCCATCTCCCACCACAGGTAGCCGTGTCGCGCCGAGCCCTGGGCCCGAGACCAGTCGATCAGGCGACCCCGTCCCCTCCTGAGGGCAGCGTGGTTATGGCTCTGCGCCTCACCGCAGCGACCCGTCGCGCGCAGGATCGTCTCGCTCGCCCGAGCCAGGTGGGGCAGCTCCCCGACCAGCCGCCGGCAGGCTGTGCACAGCTCGTGGACGTAACCGCCGTCGTCCAGCTCGGGGTGGCCCAGGTAGGGATCGCTCAGCCCCCACTCGGGCAGCAGCGCCTCTGTCAGGGAGGCGTGCATCCGCAGCCCGTCGGCCAGACCGTCGAGGCCCGGCAGCTCGTTGACGCCGTCGAGATAGTCGTAGAGAACCTGGTAGGCGACGATCAGGCTGACGACCCGGGCACGCTGCTCGGCCGGCGCCAGCACCGCGAAGAGCGCCGCCGCCTCGGGGTTGAGACGCTCGCCGCCCAGCTTGTCAAGGGCCTGTTCGCGCAGGCGCGGGTCGGGAATGAGCCGAGCTCGCTCGTCCCAGCCCCGTAGCTCGCGGCGGACCTGGCGATGGATCAACAGCCAGTAGACGGCACCAACGCTCAGCAGCGTGCGCGCCTCAGCCAGGCGTGCGCACGCCCTTCGCTCTCTCGATAGGCCGAAGAGCCCCACACCGGAAATATTCCATGACCGGAATAGTTTGGGTACGTCTTACTTTCCAAAGAGCCATCTATGACGATTATGCGGTCGTAACGCGAGCGTTGAAGCGCCCCGGTTGATGGGTTGTCTTTAAGACTGGCGTGACGGCGTATCACGGCTGACACGGCCGCGTCCGGGCGCCCTCGGGGGGCGTCCGGACAATGCGGCCGAGTCTTTTCGAGAACAGCTTCGCCGCTTGCCAATACGGCGTGCACTGGTATCGTTCATTGCACTCCTCCCGGCATTTAGGCCGGGGCGGACGATTGTCGAGTCCGGGGCGTCCCTTTTGATCGGGGGGCGCCCCGGTCGTTTCTCGTGGTCAGACCTGTCCTGCGTTGGCGCCGGCCCGCTCGCGCCCGGCCGTAGCGTCCTCTGAGCGCAGTCGCTCGAGCGCCTTGACCGCGGCCTGCGGTCCCACGAAGGGGGCCACGGCGATGTATGTGAGCTGCGGCAACGACCGCGGCAGCTGCTCGAACTCACCGCGCGAGATGTGCCCGTAGAAGACTTCGAAGATGGCCCCTGCGATGGCGTGCACGGCCAGCCTCGGCAGCTGCCGGTCCGCGGGCAGGCTGTTGAAGCCCTCCTGCAGGAAGATCGTGGCCGAGCGCTTGAGCTGTTCGGTGCTCTCGATCGCCTCGGGGCCGGCTGAGTAGCACTCGACCAGGCGCAGGTGGGCGAAGGCGGGGTTGGCGGCCAGCAGGTCCACGAGCGCGCCGAGGGCGGCCCACACTCGCTCGCACCAGTCCGCGCGACTGAAGTAGGCCGCCGTGCAGGACTCGAGGATGTACTGGGTTCCGTACTGCTGGGCAGCCAGGTAGGCGTGCTGCTTGTTGGCGAAGTGGGCGTAGAAGACCTCGCGCGATATGCCGGCCGCAGCGACGATTTCGCTGACCGTGGCCTCGCCGTAGCCCTTGCGCATCATGACCTCGGCCGTGCCCCTGATGATGCGCGTACGCTGGCTGCGGGCGACCGCTCCGGCGGGCAGGCGGTGGCGTCCTCGCGGCAGGCGCTCGGGCTCGACCGGCTCCTGGACGATCGCGGCCCTGGCCCTGCGGGCGCGCAGACGGCTGTGCGGGCCGGTGCTCCAGGGCTTGCCCGTGGGGACTGCGTATGACTGCAGCCATCCCAGCAGATCCTCGACGAGCAGCGGCAGGCGGTCCTCGCTCTGCGTGCGCAGGTGTCTGGAGACGAGGCTTCGCACGGCTCCGATCACGGCCGTCGCGGGCAGGTCCAGCGTCTTGCCCTCCCGCGGTGCGCTGTCCAGGAACTGCTGTGCCCGCTGCTCGAAGGCCCCCAGCACCCGCTCGCGCTCGCTGCGCACCCTGGCCCCGCCCGCCAGCGCCTCCACCAGCAGCAGCCTGCCGCTGGCAGGCTCTTCGCGCAGCGCCAGCAGCAGCTGCTCGAGCACGCTTCGCGCAGCCTCGCCCCAGTCGCCCTCCTGGGCGACCGGCTGGACGTTGGCGAGGATCCGCGCCGCCGAGGCTCGATAGGCCGCCAGCAGACAGTCTTCCTTGTCCGAGAAGAGCTCGTAGAAGGTCTTTGATGACACCCCCGCGTACGCGCTCAGCTCGGCCACAGAGACACCCAGATAGCCCGTCTGGGCGCAGAGGTCGATCATTGCCTCGATCAGCCGCTCGCGCTGGCTGCCCCGCGCGGACGCTGTCGTTTTGGCTGCCCGTGCCATAACCGCGGCAGCGAGGATACATCGCGCCGGACCCGCTTACCGCCGGCTCGTTGGGCGCATCAGTGCACTTGATCGCAACGCACCATGAACATTTCCTTTTTGGCTACAAATTATTCCGAGTTCGGAATAAGGTCTTTCTAGAGGGTTTCCGGCGAGATCAGGCGGGACTACGCCTGATAGATTGCATACCGTTTTCGTTTTCCGAGAGAGGTCGAGAGTTGGAGGCAGAGAAGGTCGGCGAGGGCTCGGCGGCTCACCGCGCGTCGCTCGCCGCGGATGCGCTCGTCGGCCGGGCACCCGGCAAGCAGCTGGCGCTCGAGGTCAGGCGCATGTGGGCGATCGCCGCAGCAGCCAGGATCGCCCACGAGCTGGGCGTGGAGGAGGTGCGCCTCGCCACCGTCGCCAGACGGGCCGGCATCGGCGAGGATGCCCTCTCGGCCCTGTTCGCCGATCGCGAGGAGCTGCTCGCAGCAGCCTTCGGCACGGCCTGCATCCTGGCGGCCGAACGCGCGATACCGCACTACATGATCGAGGTCGGCCCCGTGCAGCGCCTGCGTGCAGGCGTGGCGCAGCTGCTGGCCTTCCACGACGCGGAGCCGGAGCTGAGCAGCATCTGCCTGAACGAGGCCCCAGAGCTGGCAACGCAGCGCGCAGGAGTGAGAAGGCTCCTGGCCAGGGTCATCTGCGAGGAGCTCGACACGTGCTTCCCGCCTGCCGTGTCGCCTGGCGAGATCGAGATGGCGGTGGCGCGGGCGCTGGAGGTCGTTCGCAGGGCCCGCGGGGAGACCCCAGCCGGCCGGGCCGAGGCGCTGCTGGCGGCAGTCATGCAGGAGATCCTGACGCCGCATCTAGGCACCGCGACAGCGCAGATCGAGGCCTCCCTGCCGGCCCCGGAGGTCCTCACGACGCCCCGGCGCCTGTACGCCGACGGTCGCGCCGGTCTCGACGTGCGGTTGACGGCGCACCTGCTCGGCAGCCGTTCCAAGCGGCTGAGCCGACCGCTGGACGGAAGCGACGGCCGGCAGCCTCGGTAGGCGCTCTCGCGACTCAGGCCGCCGGGGCGAGGCGCTCCTCGGCCACCAGCTCGATGCCCATACCTGCAAGCACGGGAATGCCGCCATCGGTGACGTGGATCACCTCCTGCGCGCCGTGAAGCCTGAGCAGGCTGGCCGCTGTCGCCGCCCGAAGGCCCCCGGCGCAGGCGACGGCGATCGGCCTGGTCGGGTCGATCCCTGCGGGGATGGCGTCGATGTCGTGCCATGGCATCGAGATCGACCCGGGCACGTGTCCCGCCCTCCACTCGCTGCGCTCGCGCACGTCCAGCACCTGCAGCGCCGGCTCCTCGGCCAGTCGTCGGGCGAGATCGACGGCGGGCAGCCGCTGGGTCTGCTGCACGGGCTGGCGCTCCTGGCGCCAGTTGGTCATGCCTCCGGCCAGCAGGCCGCCGACGTTGACCACGCCGACCGACTCGGCCAGGTGCGCCGCCCTGTGCCCGTCAGCGTCGTCGCGGCCGATGAAGACGATCTCGCGGTCCCGCTCGGACAACCAGGCCAGCCGCGAGCCGAAGCCCGAGCTGAAGGAGGGGATGCAGATCGATCCCTCGATGTGGACGTCGTCGAACTGCAGGTCCGTGCGGACGTCCACGAGCATCGCGCCCTCCGCCCGCTTGAGCTGCACCTGGCGCGGATACAGGGCCGGAGGCTCCGCTCCGCCGCTCACCAGCGCTCCCCTGTTGAGCTCGACGATCCGCTGGAAGTTGGGCGGCTGCGGCCCCAGCGCCGCCAGCGCCCTCGTCACGAACTCGTCCTCGTCGGCGATCGCCAGGGCCGGGCTGTGGGCACGCTCGTAGCCGATCGTCGAGCAGACCTTGGCGTCGACGCCAGCGCCGCCGCACATCGAGCCGCCCAGGTGGGCCGGCCACACCTCGCAGTCGTCGGGCAGGCGCAGCAGGCGCTCGTGCACAGAGCGGAAGATCTGCCGGGCGCCCTCGGCCGCCTCGATCGCCAGGTCGGTCCTGGCGACGTCCCCGACGAACAGGCTGTCGCCGCTCAGCAGCGCCCACGGCTCGGGCCCGCGCGCCGTGTCGACCAGGACGAAGGCCGTGTGCTCCGGACGGTGCCCCGGCGTGTGCAGCGCCCGCACCACCAGATCCCCCAGCCGCAGCTCCCAGTCGTCCTCGAAGGGCTCGTGGTCGTAGTCGGGGGCGGCCAGCCTGTGTACGTGGATGCGCGCCCCCGTCGCAGCCACCAGGCGGCCGTGGCCGGATACGTGGTCGGCGTGGTTGTGGGTCTCCAGGACGTGCTCGATCCTCACCCCCCGGTAGCGGGCCAGCTCCAGGTACTCGTCGATCTCGAAGCGGGGATCGACGATCGCCGCCACCCCCGCGTGCTCGTCGCCGATCAGATAGGACGCGCAGCCCAGGTCGTCGTGGATGAACTGCCTGAACAGCATCGTGGCTTGACAGTAGCTCAGTTGGGAGCCGGGGAGAGGACGGCCTTCAGATCCACCCGTTGTCGGTGGCGATCAGCACGGCCTGGGCGCGGTCTGCGGCGCCGAGCTTCTCGTAGGCGTTGTGCAGGTGCGTTCGCACGACGCTCGCGGAGATGCCCAGCTCCTGCCCGATCTGCTTGGAGACGCGTCCGGCGGCAAGTCGCTGCAGGACGTCGAACTCGCGTCTGGTCAGCGGACAGTCGCGCTCGCGCCGTCGCAGGCTGCGGGCCTGGGCGTTGTCGTAGAGGATCCTGCGCACACGCTCGGGGGCGAGCGAAAGGCCCGCGGCCTGGCGCTCGAGGCTGCTCGGGGAGACCGGCGCTCCGGCTTCGTAGTGGGCGAGCATGTCCGCCATGCGGATCATCGCCGCCTCCTCCTCGCCGACCGCGTCGTGGTGGCGCTCGACTGCCTGCGCCACCGACCCGGACAGACCCCAGCGACGCAGCAGGACGGCCCCGACCAGGGCGTGGTCGACACCCAGCTCGCGACGCTCCTCGCGCAGCCGCTCCTCGGGGGTTCCGAGCATGCGCCCGACCTGTCCCTTGGCCTGCATCAGGACGAGCTTGCCGAGGTCGTGCAGAAGGCTCGTCGCAGCCAGCCTGGGACGGTGCGCATAGCCGACCTCGCAGGCGATCCGCTCGGCAGCCCGCTGCACTGCCAGGGAGTGCAGGCGAAAGCGGACCGGCGCAAGGCCCCAGACGGGAGCCTGCTGGAAGAAGTCGAAGACCGGGACGGCTCGGGCCACCTGCGCCACCCGGGCCGGCCCCAGGCTCTCGACGGCGGCGGGCACGCTCTCCAGCGTCCCGCGACGCGACAGCGCGCAGGCGCTGCGCAGGATCGCCATCGTCAGACCGGGGTCCGACTCGACGACGGCACTCGTCTCGCCGAGCACGGACGTCTCGCGAGCCGCCACCGCCAGCAGCCTGTCGCGGGCCTGCGCCAGCGCCGGGAAGCTCTCCACGACCAGCAGGGCACGCAGCATGCGGCTTGGAGCCGCCTCCGCGGGCGCATGCGGCGGGGCGTGCTCGGCGTGGGCCTCGGTACGGGTGCGTGCTCGTCTTGGGCGAGCGATGGTCGTCGGCATCGCGGTGGTGTCCTTTCCGTGCGTGAGGAATCGGGAGCTGCGCCGGCACGGCTGCCGGGTCCACCTATGCAACGGAAGGAGTCGAACGGCTCCACTCAGTAGTTCGCCGCCGCTGCCGGCAGCTCGACCGCAGGCCCGCTCACGAGGACAGCGCGCGGCGGACCGTCTCCAGTTCCCCCATCGAGGCCATGAAGACGTCGAGCAGAGCCGGGTCGAAGTGGCTGCCCCGCTCGGCCCGCATCATCCCCACGGCGATCTTGTGCGGAAAGGCCGGGCGATAGACGCGGTCGCTCGTCAGGGCGTCGTAGACGTCGGCGATGGCCGCGATCCGGCCCTCCAGCGGGATGCCCTCGCCGGCCAGGCCGCGGGGATATCCGCTGCCGTCCCACCACTCGTGATGGCTGCGGGCGATCGTCGCGCCCAGGCGCACGACCTCGGAGCTGGAGCCCGCCAGCATCTCATGGCCGATCTGGCAGTGATCGCGCATCGTCTGCATCTCCTCCTCGGTCAGCTTGCCCGGCTTGAGCAGAACGCAATCCGGGATCGCGACCTTGCCGACGTCGTGCAGCTGGCTGGCCAGCCTGATCGCCTCGCTGCGCTCGGGGGCGATGCCGCTGCGCCGGGCCAGGATCTCGCAATAGGCGCTCATGCGCTGCAGGTGACGACCCGTGTCCTCGTCCCTGTACTCGACCAGCCTCGCCAGGCGCAGGATCGTCTCGGCCTGCGAGAGGCGCACGTCGCTGCGCGAGACACGCAGATCTTCCAGCGCCTGGGCCAGGCTGTCCGCCCGCTCCGCCGCCGTCGCCTGCAGGCGCGTCAGCAGGCGACGGCTCTCGATGTCCTGGCGGCGCCTGTTGAGAGCGTTGACGACGTTGATCAACAGCTCGCCGGCGAGCACGGGCTTGATCAGGTAGCCGTAGGCGCCGTGCTCGATCGCCGTCGTCGCCAGCTCGATGCTGTCCTCGCCCGTGACCATCACGACAGCGCAGTCGGGATGCTCGCTGCGGATCTCAGCGAGCAGCCGCAGGCCCGACTCTCCCGGCATGTTGATGTCGAGCAGCGCCAGCTCGAACTCCTCCCCGCCGAGTGCCCCTCTCGCCTCCGCCACGTCCCCCGCCGTCTCGCAGCCGAACCCGTTCTCGCTCAGCACCCGTCGTGCCCATAGCCGTAGGGGCTCCTCGTCGTCGACCACGAGCAGGCGACTCATCCCGCCAGCAGCTCGCTCACCTTGCCCAGCAGGTCGTTCGCCGAGAACGGCTTGTCGATCAGGACCATGCCGGCCCGGCTCGGCTCGCTGGCTTCGAGGATCGGCTGGGCGAAGCCGGACATGTAGAGGACCTTCAGGCCCGGCCGCTGCCGGCACAGCCGCTCGGCCAGCTGCGTGCCGGGCATGTGCGGCATCGTCACGTCGGTGAGCAGCAGGTCGATCGGGCCGTCCTGGGCCGCTGCTGCGGCCAGCGCCTGCGGACCGTCCGCGGCGACGATGACGCTGTACCCCTCGGCCGCCAGCAGCCTGCGAGTCACCTCGCGCAGCGCCTCCTCGTCCTCGACGACCATGATCGTCTTGCCGCTGACCGGGACCGCCGGTGGCGAGGCCCGGCGGCTACGCGGCTTCTGGCCGGTCGCCGGCAGCAGCGCCGTGAAGGTCGTCCCGACCCCCTCCTCGGAGTAGATCTGAACGTGACCGCCGGCCTGCTGGACGATCCCGTAGACGGTCGCCAGTCCCAGCCCCGTGCCGTCGCCCTGGGACTTGGTCGTGAAGAAGGGGTCGAAGACGCGCTCAAGAACCTCCGGCGGCATGCCCGTGCCGTTGTCGCTGACGCGCAGGCGCACGTACCGACCGGGTGCGAGGGCCGGCCTGGCCCGGGCATACTGCTCGTCGACGTCGATGCCGCTCGTGTCGATCTGCAGCAGGCCGCCGTCGGGCATCGCGTCGCGGGCGTTCACGGCGACGTTCACGAGGATCTGCTCGAGCTGCCCGGGATCGATCAGGACCGCGTCGAGGCCCTCCGCGGCCGTGCTGCACAGCTCGACGTGCTCGCCCAGCGTCCGGCGCAACAGGCCTTCGACGTCCCGCACGACCGCGTTGACGTCGATCACCTCCGGCTGTACGACCTCGCGACGGGCGAACGCCAGCAGCTGGTGGGTCAGCTGCGCCGCCCGCTCGCTCGCCAGGCGGATCTGGGCCAGGTCCTCGCAGGTCGCGCGCCAGCGCTCCTCCCCGTCCCTGGCGGTGGCCGCCTCCAGCTCGCTCCCCACGAAGCCCGCGTAGTTGATGATGACCGACAGCAGGTTGTTGAAGTCGTGGGCGATCCCGCCGGCGAGCTGGCCCAGGCTCTCCAGCCGATGGGTCTGCTGGATCTGGTTGCGCAGCCGTTCGCGCTCGGCCTTGACGCGCAGATCTTCGCGCTCCTGTGCAGCCGCCACACGATCGGTGATGTCGTGGATCGCGGCCAGTCCGATGCTGCCCGCCTCCGTGCCCACCCTCGACAGCAGGATCTCGGCGGGGAACTCCGAGCCGTCGCAGCGCCGGCCGCTCAGGTGGAGCAGGGTGTCGTGAGAGTGCTCCTCCGCCTCTGCGAAGTATCGCCTGCGCTTGCCGACGTGCCTGTCGCGACGGGCCTCGGGGACGAGCATCTCGACCGGCCGTCCGATCATCTCACCCCGCCTGTAGCCGAACACCTCCTCCGTGCGATGGTTGGCGAACATGATCATCCCGTCCTCGCCAGCTCCCACGAAGGCGTCCGGGGCGAGCTCGAGCATCGCCGCCTGGGCGGCCAGACGGTTGGTCACGTCGCGGTTGACCTCCAGCAGCCCCGCCAGGGTCCCGTCCTCCTCGTAATCCGCCGCCCAGCGGCTTTCCACGACTAGCCTGCTGCCGCGCTTGGTGTGCTGGACGAGGTCGCCCTCCCAACCGCCCGTCCGGGCCACGCACGCCTCTATCTCCTCCAGCTCGATCGGATACTCGGTACGCAGCAGGTCCTGGGGCCGGCGTCCCAGCGCCTCCTCTCTGGTGTACCCGTAGGTCTCCGTGGCCCCCTGGTTCCAGAACGTGATGCGACGCTTCGCGTTGCGGGCGAAGATCGCGTCCCGGGCCAGCTCCAGCTGCGCTTCCAGAGACCGCGAGCGGGCGTACAGGGCCCCGCTGTCGAACATCTTCGAGGTATCAGGTGTCGATTCCATCTAATCGACCACAACCGCCAGCCAGAAGAGAGACACTATCAGGGATTTCTCCTGACCGCGTAAGCGTTTCCCTGTAAAGATGGGTGAATCCGTCAGGAAATCGGCGCCGAGCGGCGACGTTCCGGCCCGCCGGCGATAGATAGCCGACTGACAGCAGTCAGCAATCTGAGGCGCCCGTGCCCGGCGCTCACGCCAGCAGGCGCCCGCCGTCGACCACGATCTGGCTGCCCGTCATGTAGCTGGCCAGGTCGCTGGCCAGGAACAGCACGGCTCGGCCGATGTCGTCGGGCTCGCCCATGCGGTGCATCGGGATCATCGCCTCGAAGGCCTGCATGTTGGCGTCGTCCATGTCGCCCGTGCCCGGTGTCGCGATGCCTCCGGGAGCGACAGCGTTGACCCAGATCCGGTGCTCGGCGAGCTCCAAGGCCACGTTCTTGGTGAAGCCCCAGGCGCCGTGCTTGGATGCGTCGTAGTGGGCCAGGCCGACCATCGAGGGGTGCAGGGCGTCGATCGAGGTGATGTTGACGATGCGCCCGCCCCGCCCCTGCTCGATCATGCGCCGGGAGGCCGCCTTCGTGCACAGGAACAGACCCGTCAGGTTGACGTCCAGCACACGCCGGAAGGTCGCCGCGTCGAGCTCGGACAGCGCCACCATCGGGTAGATGCCGGCGTTGTTGACGAGGATGTCCAGGCCGCCGAAGCTGGCCACGGTCGAGTCGATCAGGTCCTGCACGCTGTCGGCGTCGCTGACGTCGCTGTTGACGGCCAGCACGCTGCCGGCACGCTGCTCGGCGATCGACGCCGCCGTCTCCTGAGCCGCCGCAAGGTCGAGGTCGGCGATGACCAGGTTGGCGCCCGCCTCGTGCAGGCGGCGGGCGATGCCCTGTCCGATGCCCATGGCACCGCCCGTCACGATCGCCGTGCGCCCCGTCAGGTCGATGAGCTCCGCGAGGGGGCTCTGAGTTGTGAGTGTCATGTCGGTAGCCATGCCCGACAGGATGTGTCGGTGAGCGGGCTCGAGCCTCGGTAGCGCCCCGCAGAGAGGCCGGGAAAGCTACGGACTCACGTCCCCATCAGTAGAAGCCCACGGCGCGGCGGGTGGGCAGCCCGGATGGGCAGGCGGGATCGCGGTGGTTCGCTGAGCCTGACCCGTCCGCACACCCGTTTCCGAGGAGGAGACCCCAATGGCAACCGTCGAGCAGTCCTCCACCCACGCCGCGCCGGGACGCCCCGGCAGCGCCGTCGACGTCGCAGAGCGCTACGACAACTTCATCGGCGGCCGCTGGGTCGCCCCCCTCAACGGCGAGTACCGAGACAACCTGACACCGGTGACCGGGCGGCCCTTCTGCCAGGTCGCCCACTCCGGGCCGGAGGACATCGAGCTGGCCCTCGACGCCGCCCATGCGGCCCGCCAGGCCTGGGGCGAGCGCTCGCTGACAGAGCGCTCGAAGGTCCTCAACGCAGTCGCCGACGCGATCGAGGAGAACCTCGAGATGCTGGCCGTGGCGGAGAGCTACGACAACGGCAAGCCCGTGCGCGAGACGCTGGCCGCCGACATTCCCCTGGCCGTAGACCACTTCCGCTACTTCGCCGACGTCATCCGCGGCGAGGAGGGCGCGATCTCCGAGATCGACCACGACACGATCGCCTACCACTTCCGCGAGCCCCTGGGGGTCGTCGGTCAGATCATCCCCTTCAACTTCCCGCTGCTGATGGCGGCCTGGAAGATCGCCCCGGCGCTGGCGGCGGGCAACTGCAGCGTCCTGAAGCCCGCCAGCTCGACGCCGTGGTCGATCCTCAAGCTGCTCGAGGTGATCGGCGACGTCCTGCCTGCCGGCGTCCTGAACGTCGTCAACGGTCCCGGCGCAGAGACCGGTCGGGCGCTGGCCTCCAACAAGCGCATCGCCAAGATCGCCTTCACCGGGGAGACCGTGACGGGCCGTCTGATCATGCAGTACGCGGCCCAGAACATCATCCCCTCCACCGTCGAGCTCGGCGGCAAGTCTCCCAACGTCTTCTTCGAGGACGTGCTGGCGGCTGACGACAGCTTCGCCGAGAAGGCCGTCGAGGGCCTGGTCCTGTACGCCTTCAACAAGGGCGAGGTCTGCACCTGCCCCTCCCGCGCCCTCGTCCACGAGTCCATCTACGACGAGTTCATGGCCCGCTGCCTGGAGCGGATCGAGTCGATCCGCCAGGGCGACCCGCTGGACGAGACGACGCAGCTCGGCGCCCAGAACTCCCAGTCCCAGCTGGAGAAGATCCTCGGCTACATCGACATCGGCAAGCAGGAGGGCGCGGAGCTGCTCACCGGCGGCGAGCGCAACGTCCTGCCCGGCGAGCTGGAGGACGGCTACTACGTCAAGCCGACCGTCTTCAAGGGCGAGAACTCGATGCGCATCTTCCAGGAGGAGATCTTCGGCCCCGTGCTGGCGGTGACGACGTTCAAGGACGAGGCGGAGGCGCTGCAGATCGCCAACGACACGATGTACGGCCTCGGCGCCGGCGTCTGGAGCCGCGACGGCGCCCGCGCCTACCGCATGGGCCGGGGCATCCAGGCCGGGCGCGTGTGGACCAACTGCTACCACCAGTACCCCGCCCACGCCGCCTTCGGCGGCTACAAGGTCTCCGGCGTCGGCCGCGAGAACCACAAGATGATGCTCGACCACTACTCGCAGACGAAGTGCATGCTGGTCAGCTACGACCCCAACCCGATGGGGCTGTTCTAGAGATGACGAGCGCGAGCGTGTCCGCGACCCCGGCTGCCCTGGAGCTGATCCGGCGGCTGCAGGCGGCTCACGGACCGCTCGTCTTCCACCAGTCCGGCGGCTGCTGTGACGGCAGCTCCCCCATGTGCCTGCGCATGGAGGAGCTGCCGCCGAACCGCTACGACGTGCGCCTGGGCGAGCTGGCGGGGGCGCCCTTCTACATCGACGGCGAGCTGTACGAGCGCTGGGGCAGCCCCGGCTTCGTGATCGACGTCGCCCAGGGCTCCGGCGAGGGCTTCTCGCTGGAGGGTGCCGAGGGCGTGCACTTCCTGGCTCGCAGCGCCTGAGAGCGCCCGGGCCGGTTATCCGCGAAAACCCGCACCAGGCCTCTGGCCTACTGCGGATGGCGCCGGGCGGGCGCGCTGCGAGCCTCGAAGGCACAGCGACACCGACCAGCCGACCCAGGAGTGCAGCCAATGCCAAGCGAGGACCCCACGACCAGCCTGACCGTCGAGCACGTGATGCACCCGGGCGTCATCGACTGCCCGCCGCAGACCCCGCTGCGGGAGGTGGCCGGCCTGATGGCCGACATGAAGGTGCACTGCGTCGTCGTCGACGGCCTGCACCGCGGACCCCACGGCGGCGAGCAGCTCGTGTGGGGGATCGTCTCCGATGTCGACCTGATGCGAGCGACAGCGGCGGGCGGTCTGGAGGAGGAGGCCGGAGCGGCCGCGACGACCGAGATCGTCACGATCGACCTCGGCGCCGATGTCCGGGAGGCCGCACAGATGATGGCCGAGCACGAATGCCCGCACCTGCTCGTGACCGGCCCCGACGGCCGCCCCCGCGGTGTCATCTCCAGCCTCGACGTCGCTCGCGCGATCGTGCGACCGGTCGGGAGCGTGGCCTGATGCTCGTCGTCGTGGCACTCGGAGGCAACGCGCTGCTCAAGCGAGGCGAGCCGATGGACGTGGAGACGCAGCGGCGCAACGTCGAGTCCGCCGCCCGCTCGCTGGCCGGGCTGGCCCGCCACCACCGCCTCGTCGTGACGCACGGCAACGGGCCCCAGGTGGGGCTGCTTGCGTTGCAGGCTGCCGCCTACGAGGATGCTCCTGCGCCGCCCCTGGACGTGCTCGACGCCGAGTCCGAGGGCATGATCGGCTACCTGCTCGAGCAGGGCATCCGCTCGCAGTTGCCCGAGCAGGCCGTCGCGACGCTGCTGACACAGGTGCTGGTCGACGCCGAGGACCCCGCCTTCGACGCTCCCACCAAGCCGATCGGCCCGCGCTACGAGCGGCGCACCGCCGAGCGCCTGGCACGGGAGCGCGGCTGGAGCATCGGGCCCGACGGCGAGCTGTGGCGACGGGTCGTGGCCTCGCCCGAGCCTCGCCGGATAGTCGAGCTGCAGACGATCCGCACGCTGGTCGACGCCGGCGTGCTGACGGTCTGCGTCGGCGGCGGGGGCATCCCCGTCGTGCTCGGCCAGGACGGCGCCCTGCGCGGCGTCGAGGCCGTCATCGACAAGGACCGCTCGGCCGCGCTGCTGGCCCGCGAGCTCGGCGCCGACGCGCTGCTGCTGCTGACCGACGTGGCTGCCGTCGAGCGCAACCACGCCAGCAAGCTCGCCCGCCCGATCAAGGAGGCGACGGCGGCCGAGATCGGCCTGGAGCACCTGGATCCGGGCTCGATGCTGCCGAAGGTGCAGGCGGCCTCGCGCTTCGCCGGCGAGACCGGCGGCATCGCCGCGATCGGCGCCCTCAGCGACGCCGTCGACGTGCTGGCGGGCAGGAAGGGCACGCGCGTGCTGGCCGAGGACGGCATCGCCGGAACCGAACGGGGCATCCGCCACCTGGAGGAGCGCACAGAGCAGCTGGCCTCCGACGCCAAGGAGGTCGACTTCCTGGCCGGCAAGTCCTACAAACCGATTCCCGGGACGGGGCCCGCCCCCAAACGGCGCCACCGTCACTCCGCGTGATGGCGGCCTGCTCCACCGGCGCGGGCCCTGGCTCGGCGCCGGCCGGGCAGGTGCTCCTTCGCGACGGCCGGAGCGTCGCGATCAGGGCCGCCGAGAGCTCCGACCTGCCTGACCTGCGCCGCTTCCTGGCGGGCCTGTCGCTGCAGGCCAAACGCTTCCGCTTCTTCAGCGGAGGCGTCGACCCGGCCCGCATCGCCGGTGCCATCGGCGCCACCGGGCCGGACCGCTTCGGCCTGGTGGCGCTCGACCGGGAGGGACGGATCGTCGCCCACGCGCTCTGCATCGAGCTGGGCGCGGGACGCGCCGAAATCGCCGTCGAGGTGGCCGACGACCTGCACGGGCAGGGGCTCGGCACGATCCTGCTGGAGCGCCTGGCGCAGGAGGCCGAGCGGCGCGGCGTGCGGCGCCTGGTCGCCGAGGTGCTGCCCGAAAACCGCGAGATGCTCGAGGTCTTCCACGACGGCTTCGACGCGCACGTCACGTTCCACGAAGGCGTCGACAGGGTCGAGTTCCCCGTCGCCGCCTGGCGCCTTGCCGCATGGCGCTTCCCGCTCCCGCCGTCAGAGCCGAGGCCCGCCGACCGCGGCAAGGGCGACGCTAACCGGCGGTGATCAGGCCCCGCTCGAGGGCGTAGCCGACCAGCTCGGCGCGCGTCGACAGGCGCAGCTTCTGCTGGATGTGCGAGCGGTGCGTCTCGACCGTGCGCACCGACAGGTACAGCTGCTGGGCGATCTCGGCGTTGGTGTGCCCGAGGGCGATGAGGCGCAGCACGTCGACCTCGCGCTGGGAGAGGTCGTCGGGCGGGCCCGGCGGCGGCTCTGAGGCGATCCGCGCGCCCAGCCGCGGGTTCAGGTAGCTCTCGCCCGCTGCCGCGTTGCGGACCGCTTCGACCAGCTCCTCGTCGGCGGCCTCCTTGAGGACGTAGCCGAGCGCGCCGGCGCCGAGCGCCTCGCGGGCGAAGGCCGGCTCCTGCTGCATCGTCAGCACCACGATCTGCGTCTCGGGCGATTCCTCGCGGATGCGCGGGATCGCCTCGAGGCTGGAGCCGCCCGGCATGTTCAGGTCCAGCACCAGCACGGCCGGGTGATGGCCGCGCACGTAGCGGCGGGCGCTCTCGACGTCGCTGGCCTCCGCCACGACCTCGAAGCCCTCCTCGCTGTCCAGCAGCAGGCGCAGGCCGCTGCGCACGACCTGGTGGTCGTCCGCGAGCACGATCCTGATCGCGCCCTCGCCCGGCTCCTCCTCCTGCCCTGCTTCGCTCATCGAATGGAACTTAGCGCCTGGGCCGGTCGCGGCGGAGCTCAGGCGTCCCCGGCGGCAGCGGAAGCCGTCTCGCCGAAGGCCACCTTCGGCGTGGCGTGGCTCGTACCCCGCGGCAGCACCAGCAGCGGGCTGCGGGCATGGCTCTGCAGGAAGCCGGCCGTGCTGCCGACGATCAGGCGCCGGGCCGGCCCGTAGTTGCGCGAGCCCACGATCAGCAGATCGACTTCCTTGCTGAACTCCGCCAGATCCTGGCCGGACAGGCCGTATTCGGCGTGCCCCTCGACACCAGGGAGGGCTTTCATGCTCTTGTCGGCGTGCTCGACGAGCTCCTCGATGCCCTCGCCGACGGGCGGCACGATGCCGGTGAAGATGTACGTCGGGTAGGAGACGATCTCGAGGGCGCGGATCTTCGCACCGGTCGGCGCGGCCAGGGCCCGGGCCGCCTCCAGCGCGGCCACCGACTCGGTGGAGCCGTCGTAGCCGACGCCGATCGTCGCGAAGGGACCGCCCTGCTCGGCGTAGCCGGCGGGGGCCACGGCGATCGCGCAGGGGGCGCCGTTGATGGCGGCTCGCGTGTCGTTGCCGAGGACTGTCCGCCCGAAGACGCCGCGGTGACTGGTGCCCAGCACCAGCAGGTCGGCCTCGCGCTCCTCGGCCAGTTCGTGCAGCCCCTGGCCGGGGGTCAGCGCCTGCACGGCCGCCAGGGACGCCTCGATCCCGGCCCGCTCGCGTTCGCCTTCGAGCATCTGCAACGCCTCGCGGCGGTCCTCCTCCGCCACGCCCGGGTCGACGGCCGCCATGAAGGTGAAGGTCCCGGTGTAGACGTGGGCCAGCGTCACAGTCGCCCCCTGCTCGGCCAGGCGCCCGGCCAGCGCGATCGCGTCGCGCCCGCCGAGGCGACCGTCGACACCCACGAGTACGTTCTTGAACATCGCCTTCTCCTTGTGCGGGGGGACAGGTGAACTGGGGACCAGGTTAGGCGCAAGCCGGCCGCCGCCCATCCGCGCGTCGCACCCTCGGGACTGCGGGTTTTCACCTACATGGCGCCTGCGGGGCGTGCGTCGTGCTCGGCTGCCGCCGCCAGCAGCCACTCGCGGGCGTCGGGGTGGGCCGCCTGCTCGGCGATCAGGCGCGCCTGCGCCCTTTCGCTGCGCCCGAAGATCCGCGCCGTGCCCTGCTCGGTGACGACGGCGGAGTGCTGGAAGGAGGTCGCGGGTCCCGGCAGCCGCGGCACGATCGTCGAGCTGTCGCTGGGCGCGTGCCAGGAGGGCAGCGCGATCACGGCATGGCCT